>ERZ827522.503-NODE-503-length-48671-cov-27.886272_pt1 | contig 48671 bp, 77 predicted proteins | sample MGYA00519580_ERZ827522 | MGnify/ENA primary metagenome ERZ827522 (study PRJEB31778, sample SAMEA3449340) | human gut metagenome | biome: human gut; feature: human-associated habitat; material: faeces | place: United Kingdom | collected 2010/2012 ... | reverse complement strand
GACTTATCATTGTTCTAGCCAATCGTAACGCATTGTAATCAATCTTTCCAAAATATACACTGTCTTTTATTTTGTTTCCTGCCTTGTCATATCTCCACGATTGAATTGTTTTTGCCTGTTTCCTTGCACTAGGGTCAACATACTGTTCTAACTCTTTCGCTATCTCAACTGCTGACTTCCCTTGTGCTGTTCCGATGGATATAATCTTGCTCAAATCTTCCTGTGTTCTTTTGTTATATCCCCATATTGCTCCGCTTAATGTCCACCCATCTTGATATACATTTCCGCTTGTTATGTTTCTGATAATCTGGTCTGGAACATAACTAAACGCATTGTGTATATCTTCATCACGAAACCCACACTGTTTTAAGAATGTTCTTGCATCCTCTACAACTTCATTGGAAACAATCCGCATATCTCGAATGATTCCATTCTGTATATCACTATTTAACTGTGCAATTCTGTTCTTGATGTCACGCTGTAACAATATCAAGTTCTGTTTCTGTAAATTATTGTTTCCTAATTGTCCAACCTTCCTTGTCACATCTTGGTATAATTGTTCATATAACCTTTTGATTTCTTTCTGTTGTGACATGGTAGTTGTTTGTCTGACTTGTTCTGCATTTTTCAAACTAAACTTTTGTCTTGCCATACTTCACCGCCTTGTTTTTATATTTCAATTATACTACATCTGCAAAGAATGTCAATACCTATTCTTCATTTGTTTGTGTATCTTCTAACGTTTTCTGTGTTTCAATCACTTCCAGATTGTCGTCAACCTTTTCAGATGTTCCACGTCTGTTTAACTCTGCCTGTACTTGTGTGTTCATACTCATAGAATCAAACATATTGTTTTCAATCGCAATCTGCATAAGTTCATCATCAATCTGTGCATCTGTTTTGAACTCCGACCTCCTCCACTTCTTAATGTAAGACTTCCTGCTTCGTGCATTTGCCGCAATCTCTGCAAGGTCAGAATTTTTTTCTTCTTCTTCATCCTCTGCAAGTGCATAGTTTTCCATGACTTCAATGTTGTACTGTACTTCATCTAATCCTGTTAAAACATAATAAGAAACTACATCTGCTTTGTTTAATACAGCAAGGTCAATGATTGCTTCTGCAATAAACTCAATCGCTGGTTTCCATGTTTTTAACTTTTCATCACAACGAACCTGTAATGGATAATACAATGCTTTCAATGCCTTACCGCTTGTAATTGTTCCTGCCATTGTTTCTTCTGATATGTTTGGCATATCAACTTCATTGTACATGGTTGTTTTCAATCGGTCAAGCGTAACTTTCACTGGCTCTGTGTGGTTCATACTAGGCGCTAATGTACCAACCATAGGTGAAACATTGTTCTGGTTCTGTTCTGATTTCAAATCCCAATATGCTCCTGCACCAGAACTAAGGTTCTTTGTTGTATGCGAATTCATGTCCACAGTGTAACGGATTGGGTTCATTCCTTTTCGTTCACTGTCAATATCTCCATTCCCAAGCCGACTATAACCAGACTCATACTCGGTAAGGCTTTCAATCTCTGACACTCCTTGTTTATCCTCTAATGTTCCATCATTCACAATCACAACAGCAGGAATGTAATCTAACTTTATTTCCTGTTCTTGTATTACTGTTTCCTGTACTACCCCTAAACCATTATAAAGGATAGAACTCATATAAATTGTCCCATTCCTTTCCTCATACCGATTTACAAGGTATAATCTTTCTTGTGTTGACTTTGTTTGATTTACATTTTCAAAACTGATAAACTTCGTTAATCTGTCTGAACCATACTCTGTTTCATAATAGAACTGTAAACTGTTGTAAAAATGTGTCTGTATGCCATCCTCTTCGGAAAAATCCACGAGACACGCAACACGCTTTCCGATAAAACAATCTTTTGCACTCTGTAACAATGTTCTAGGGAAATTATTCTTTTTGTCCTTTAACACTTTGTCAATCAATATTTGGTATTGTTCCACCTGTTTCATGGCTGTCTGTTCTGTATCTACAGATTGTATGAATACATCTGGTGTTTGTGAAAACATGAAACGTGCTTCTTTGTCAATCAATGTTTTCGCAATCTTAAAACGAATGTTTGACGGTTGATAATCTCCACTGCTACCCTCTGTGTAGAACTCTGCACCTTTTTTGTAATCCAAATAATTTTGTTTGATTTCAAGCAATTCTCTTGTATATAGATTATATCCTGTTTTAATTTCATTCTTCAAAACAAAATAGGGGAAACTTGCCAGTGCCTTTGTTACCTCTACTGTGTATTGTTTGTTCTTTGCCAAAGGTTCTCCCTCCTTCCTTTTTCTTTTATTATACCACAACACAAAATACATGTCAAATAAAAAATAGGGTGGAAAACATCCACCCTATAAAACAAATTACACAATATCAATAATCAACTTATCAGCCGCAATTCCGATAACACCTGCATAACCATCATAACCACCGCCAACTTGATTATCAATCTGATAAGGATAATAAGATTCGTTGTTAATGTCGGACAAACAATATTTTGCATATTTATATTTGTACCCTGATGGCGTCAAATATTCCGCTTCCAACGCCTGAATCGGAGAACCATCACCAACAACCCCATTGACTAAATCATTGACATTGTATGATTGTCCGAAAATAATATATTCAAGCCATCCATTCTTCTGTGTGCACACTCTTACTTTTAGTTTTCCAACAGACACTCTAAAGCCTAAATATCTCAACGGCTCACCGTCTCTCGCTCCAACCCAGTCAGTAGCGTTCAAGACTTCATCCCACCATCTATCAGTGTACCCTCTCGTCCAGATATTAACCTTTCCTAATTCTTTAAGTCCACCTGTGTTCGGAACAACAGAACCTTGTGGTCTTGGTTTTGAAACATCACTTGCACCGGAACTAGCCTGTTTATTAATTCCATCTGCAATGAGTCTCGCAATCCCTTTTACGCCTAAAGAATTATAAATGTCAACATCATGTTTATTATCACAAAACAATGTTTCGACAATCATAGCTGGCATAACAGAAGCCGTCAAATCATGAAATCCTGTGCTATATTTTGTTCCTCTGTTGTAAAATCCCTTTGATTTAAAGTTCTTACAAATCTGTTCTGCAATCTGATTCATGTTTCCATTAGACTGGTCATATAGCCAACATTCAACGCCATTTGCCACACTATTAAATGCATTCATATGTATCGAAACAAAGATATCACATCCATTTGCATTTGCTTTACTTGTTCCATCATACAATTCCTGCCCTTCGCTATGTGCATCGGAATTACAATTAACAATCGTATGTCCTTGTGCTGTCAGCATCGGTACAAGTTCATTATAGACTTTCCTTACTTCTGCCTGTTCATCCAAATAGCCAATTTTGCCTTTACAATTCGGTGAATGTCCACCTCTTAACCCGATTTTCATGTTTTAAACCTCCTGTTCTTCTTTTGTTTCATGTTCTGATTCTACTTCTGGGATTCCCGCAACACTGATAGCAACACTAATCACAGCCGCAACACCAGACACAGAAAAAATGTGTGCCCAGCCTACCTCGTTAAACGCCTGACCAACTGTTACCATCGAAACAAATGTTTCTGCGAATGTTTTAACTGCACGAACACATGTTGCTTTTGCCCATTTTTTTGTATCTACTGACACTTTAAACACTGCATTTTTAAACATATATTCTCACCTCCTTTGTTTTATTTACTGTTTAATTGAGTGTTTAATGTTAATTATATCATCACTCAATTCATCAATCTTATCCCATTGCCTTTTTTGACCCTCTCTCACTTTATCTTTGTAATCATCAAATTCTTTGATATGCTGTTTTAACTCTTCGTCTCTTTCATCCATCTTTTCTGCTATTCTGTCTATCCTAGACACGAGGATAGACATTGCCTTAGTGTTATCATTCAATGGTTTAAACAACATCACAAACAATCCAATCAAAGAGGATAAACACAAAACCAACATTCCTAAAAATTCTATTTTACTCATTTATACCACCCCTATTTATTTACTTGTTTTTTATATGTTGCTTGTATGCCTACTGGTAATTCTCCACCATCTACCATGATAACTGTTTTTGCATAACATCTTTCATTTCATACCCTCCTTATTCCACTTGCTATCGTTCGTCCTGTCTGTTCTTCTTTTTTCTCTATTACTGGTGGTTCTTTTACACAGGCTAGGAACTCTGGCTCTCTTCCTTCCAGAATCGCTGTTGCCATCTCTAACCCATTATACAACCCCACCATGTAATCATCTGTTGATTTCTCAAAACTCTGTTTCTGTAAATCTCTGATGTCTTTTACTTGTTTTGTTTTACTTCTCAATGTGTTCATTCTCTCTCTGTTCTCCTTTCTGCTCTACGTTTCACATGAAACATTATCCTGCTTTACTGTTTGTTTTAATCTCCTTCACATCTGCAACGGTATATGTGTCCAACGCATACCACAACGCAGAGAATGTATGTGGGTCAATGTTAAATTCATCATAGATTGCATTGCCCCTTGAATCCCTCTTATATGTAAGGTCTTTCAACTCTCGGATTGTGTTCTTACATCTAGGGGAACAAACTATCTTGTTAAATCGTTTCATCTTCTTTGTGTTCTGTAAACGACTTCCAATGTACTTTTTCGCTCCATACATGTTGTACCCTTGCTGTCTGTAAAACTGAATTGTTTTGGGCTCCAATATATTCTGTATAGATCGCTACTCTATACACGTTCTCTTATGAACTGCTTATACTTTCATATAAGTTTAGACTATATCTTAGCATTTCTGCTCCATGCTTTTCCACACGCTTGTGTGTACTCTACTCACTTCCATTACATTTTGGATATCTAACATAATGTGTTTTCGATAGTCGTTGAATAGCTTGTTCTTTCGTTAGTTTTTGATATGAGAACAAATATCCTTTATGTTGTCTTTCAATTCCTCTGCATACATTTGCAACATGTGAGCTATTAAACCCATCATAATGTGCTTCTTTTGTAGAGATATAACTTTTTATAAAATACCCATTGCTATCATACATATAAACTTTCTTTGATAAACTCCAATCATTGTTCTCCTTTGGAGTCACCCAACACAAATTATCTGCATTATTATTTTTTCTATTTTCGTCTTTATGATTAACATATTTTCTTTTTGATGTTTCTCCTTTTACAAAAGCCTTTGCGACTAATCTGTTTACCCTAACATAATTTACTTTGTTGTGTTTTGTTGTAAGAGCAACATTCAAATAACCACCTGTTTTCTCATACTGCTTTAATTCTTTTCTATGAGAGACATCTACAACCTTTCCTCCGTTTGTTCTAAGAGAAAATACTCTTCCATCATAAGAAACATAATATCCATCGTTTATATGTTCAAACCCTTTTATTTTATTTATTTGTTTCACTTTCATATCAAAATCCTCCGTTTACTTTAAACTACTACTGATTACCCAATCCTTAAAATTGTCACGCTACGGTATTTAAGGCTCTAAGGGCTTCCCAGTATTTAACATGGTTAAGTACCAAAATTTTAGCACTATCTGCACAAATAGGCTTTTCACATCTTCCTGCCCTCTCCGCTACTGCACGAACATCTTGTCTCTGTGAGAATCTATCATCTGTTATCTGATTCATGTACACTTCATCATAAATGTACAGCACTTTGTTTGCATCATCAACACAACAACTGATAAGCGCATTGTAACTCTCTTCAAAACCAAAATCAAGACCAAAGAAATGGAATTGCGAAGAAATGCTGTTCACCTTCCGTTTGAACTCTCTGCTGTCCTTCGCAACAACAAAGTTCGGAAGTACCCTTGTTCCATTCGCTCCAAACCTTCCCCACCTTGCAACAACCCATAATTGTTTGTCTGTTCTCTTCAATCCATCCAGACGGCGAATGTATGAAACAGGCAGGAACGGGTTATCATCTGGTAGGCTGTGATGATAATAAACACCATTCTTTTTGTTCACCAATGTTCTACGTCTGTAAAACTCTTCTGGACTTTGTATTGTTCTCTCTCTTCCTTTATCATCTGTATGCACAAAAAAGGTATTGTATACCCAATTTTCCTTGCCGACAGGGTTTGTTGTTAAGATAAAATGCAACGTCACTTTAGGCTCTCTGATACGCCCTAGCAATTCGGTATATGCTTCATAACGGATTTCGCTACATTCTTCCATCCAAACAATGCTGACACCGTGAATGGACTTGATTTTCTCCGTATTATCCATTCCTCGGAATATGATTCTTGAACCATTCGGAAAACGGATTTCCAAAGGGCTAGAAATCGCAACCACTTTGTCCCCCTTTGGTCTGTGATTGTTTCTTACCGCTTCGTCTGATAGCAACCCCATCTTTTCAAGGATTTCTTTAAACAATGCGAAACAAGATTCTTTGATTGTTTCACGCACTTGTCTTACCACCAATGCTGTTCGTTTTTCTTCCAGAAGTTTTAGTATAATCTTCAATGCTACATGGTAACTCTTTCCGCTACCATACCCACCCAATAACAGGTATTGTTCATAATCCCAATCGGTTAGAAAAGAAGCAAATCTGTTTGACACTTCAATGTTCACATCCATGTTTGTTTGCTCCTTTGTTTTAATATGCACAAAACAGATAAGTGGCAAATGTACACAATCTGATGTACGCCGAACCTTATCTGTTTTGTCTATCATATTATACCATATTCAATTATTGTTCGTCAAGGTTTATTCAAAAATTTCTTTTAAGAAATCAACAAAACCTTTCATGTTCTCATAATCATCTTCGTCTATTTCGTCCTCTTCCTCAAATGCCTGCATCTCTTTCTTACGTCTATTTAATTCCTCATTCATTCCAGAAATATCAGCCATGCGTTCTGTGAGACAACCGAGTGCAATCTGTCCATGTTTAATTATTTCCTCTTCGCACTTGCTTAACTTTAACTGTTCCTTTCTTTCACTCATAACACTGAACAATGTGTTGATTCCATTTGCAAGGCAACCATGTGCAATCTCGATTTCTTTCAGATGTTCTAACAACATTCTGTTTGTTACTTCCTTTGTTTCTTTCTCCTCTTTCTCGGAAACAACCTCAAATTCTTCTTCTTTCCACTTGAGGACATTGTTTAAATCATACGAACCAAATCCGATGTTATAATCATCGTTCCCGACTTCTCTGTACTTAATCTCATAATACGGTTTGTTCGCAATACCTCTTACGATAACCTCAATGTCGTCTACAACTAATTTGTTCCCTTTGTTCTCACTCATGTTTTTGTTCTCCTTTCTGAACTTACTCTGTTTACTCTTTTATATTAACACACCATTATCGGAATGTCAATCGCCTTTCTACAAGAAACTGTCTCTTTATTTCCTGTATCAATTCTTTCCCAATTGTCTGCCATTGGAAATATCTAAAATCATTAAGCAATTCGTTCATGGTAAACACCCTAGAATAATTGTAATTGTTTTCAAAGTGAAATGTCAGAACATATCTGTTCTCTGTTACTCCTTCTTCCACACGAACCCTCGCTCTGTATACTCTCAATTCTCTGCTTACTGTGTCTGTGATGTTCTGTATCTTCTGTCTGACTTCCTCTGGTTCAATTGTTTCAAGGTCTATCACCTTCACTGTATCACCTCCTTTGTTCTTCAATTACATGTTCTGTAATTCTGTTTAGTGATTCTCCAAAATCATCCAACAAATCCAAATCAGCAAGTGCTTTCAGATACCCTGTACACTCTGCCATATTCTTCTCCTTCTGTACTCTGTTATGTGCTTAACCATTCCCACAAGGGCAACTCCCAAATGCAACATCCAAGTCTTATTTGCTTTATAAACTGCAATATTTTTCTATTACTTCATAGCCTACTAAATCGAAAATATGCTTCTGTCCACCTTTCCCTCTATACAATGGGAAACCGCCTCCTGCAAGTCCAGCAAAAACAAACTGATTCCCTTCGCTATCCTTAATTTTATAAGCCATTCCACAACTATCAATTTCCCTGTTAATTCTTTCTTCTGTCTTCTTATCATTTTCTTTTATTATATCTGCTATTGTCATTGTTTTTGTTCTCCTATCTTTTTGTTTTCTTATTTCCTTTGATGATTATATTATAACACAACATAGCAAAAAGTCAATAGCTTTTATAAAATATTTTATATTTATTTATATAATAAAATAAGCACCCTATATGAGTGCTTAAATCTTTCCAAGTGCTTTCTGTGTTCTTTTAAGTGTACATTCTTCATACATCAGTTCTTCCATTGTTGAGTTCTTTTGTCTCTCATATATTCCTCTACTTTGGTCTAGCGAATGGAATATACTGCCTGTTCCAATAACCTTCATTGCTTCTGTCGGTTCTGTTTTATCACCGTTCAAAAGATGATTACAGTTAAATGTGTTTACTTGAAACAAATCGTCACAACCACAGCAACATAAACTATCACCCATTTGTCTCAGCCTGTTTTCCCCAACAAAGAACTTCATTCCTAACTCATGTGTCTTTGTTTTAAACAATTCAAAATGTTCTTGTAGCATTTGCTTGTTATAACATAAATCTCCACCAATTCTTTCAAGCTCATACTTACCGTTCTTTGGTTTTCCGCTATTATACTTCATTCCCTCAAATATTACACCATATGCTCCTGCTTTTGCAAAGTCATTTAAGCTATTCTTTAGAACATCATGTTTTACTTGTGGCAAATATGGCTGGCATCTAACAATAACTCTCTGTACATTTTTACTGAGTGTTTCTATCATATTTAATCTTTCATTATATGTTGGTGCTCCTTTTTCTATGTTATCATAGTATTTGCTAACACAACTTATCTGCATAACAACATTACACTCTTTTAATAAATCTAAGTATTCTTTATCAATGCACAACTTACCTTTTGTACTAATCACAACTGGATATTGTGTTTCTGCTAACAACTTCAAAATACTATATGTGCTGTCAATGTTTTGTTTGTTATTTTTTTCTATTGGCTGAAATGGGTCTGACATTCCACCCCAATGAACAGGTATATCCCAATCACACCAAAACGTGTCTCGCTGTCTATTCCCCTCTGTGAAGCTTTTTAAACTGTTATAGCTACCTTTCACTGGCTTTATCTTTTTAATGTCTTTAAAACGCTTTACAAAGCAATATTCACACGCATGAGAACAACCTACATAGTTATCAAAATGTATTGGCATATCACATATTGCAATTTGACTTCCACAATCAACGCTCATTATTTTGTACCTGCTTTCTTTCTTATTATCTCTTGTACCTTTTCTTTGTTTTTGTTTAGGTACTTCATAATTGTCTCTTTTTCATCTTTTGGAAATGCTAACGAAACAACAAAGAAATTCTTTTCTATCTTGTCTTTTGTTTCATACTCAAAAGCACCTGTTAAATCAACATCTTCATCAAACCCAAACAAATTCATGTCTATATCTTCTGATAAAATTCCAAGTTCTTCATCAAGTAACCCATAATCCCATTCGCTTTCATTTAATTTGTTATCTACCAGTCTATATGCTTTTATTTGTTCTTCTGTTAGTTCTTCTAAACATACAGTTGGTACACTTTTTAGTCCTGCTTTCTTTGCTCCTAAGATTCTACCATGTCCGGCTACTACTTCATTGTTTTTGTCTACAATTACTGGCTGTGTAAAACCAAACTCTTTAATACTGTTTGCTATTCGTTCAACCTGTTCTTTTGGATGCTTCTTTGCATTCTTCTTATATGGTTTTAATTCTTTGATGTTTTTATAAATAACATTCATTTCTTGCATTTGTTTTATTCCCCTTTCTATGTTCTTTGTTCTGTCTTTGTTCTAAATGATATGTTATGTTCTATTGTTCTTTCTTATTGTTATGTACAGTATCAATTAGAATCTGAATACCGTTGTCTTTTTCGTTGATTGTTACATTTACATTATTTCCTGCATTGTTAATTACATTAATATTATTCATAATATTTTCTCCCTTTTAAATAACGTTAGCTCTTATACTATTTTTCTCCAAATTTTCTTATCTGCACTATAAAATTCTCTGTTATATCCCTACGCATTACTCCAAGTCAAATCCAAAGTGACAATATCCAGTAACTTCCGAAATATAATCAGCAATTTCTTCTTCATATTCATCTATGTCTGTATCTTCGTCAATAAGATATTCTGGTATTTCTATCTCTTTGGGCAAGTCTCGTAATAATTCTAAATCTCCATCTGTATCCCATTTAATATTAACTGCTTTCATTGTAACTCCTCCTAATATTTACTTTTCATGTTCTCCCACCTTTTCTGCAAACATGGAAAACTGTTCGTCCTGCACTAACTTGATTCCTGCATATTCTTCTGTCAGTGCTACCATTTCGGACATCTTCACCACACCACTTGTAAATGCTTCATATAGGCTCATACAATCATCTACAAACTTTGGTATGCGCTTCTTTGCTGACTTCTGCCAATAATCAGACACCAACACATTTGTTGGAATTACCAACATCATTGTTAGTATTTGTTCTGCTAAAACATTTGTCTTATCAAGAATCACCTGTTTTGCCTTTTGCTGTTCTTCCCTTCTGATTCTTTGTTCTAACTGTTCCAACTCCCTTGCTGTAAGTGTGTAGGTTTTGTTATCCTTTTTCTGTTCTCTCTGTTTCCTTCTTAATTCTGCTCTGCTCATATTCAACCTCTATTCTGTATATAAAATATACTGTTGCTGTTCTCCATTTTTCCCATTGTTCAGAATCTTAATTTGTCCATAGACTTCTGTTGTGACTTCTTCTCCTGTGTTTGGGTTTTGTGTAATGATTGTAACTGTACCCATATTGTTTGGTTCTGGTATCACAATTTCCAATGGTTCTGGTTTATATTCTTCTACAACTGCTGTTTCTTGTTCCTGTTTCCCTTTTGTTGTAATATGATTGATAATATAACAAGATAACAAGATTATACTTGCTATCATTACTATCTGTGATACTACAAACAAGGCTGTTTTTATTTTGTTCTTCATTTCTTTATACTCCTATTTTACTATGTTCTGCTATGTTTGTCAATATGTTCTTGCAAAATAATTCATCTTGTTCTGTATGTTCTGCTATCCACTCCACAGCAGACAACCTTCTGTAACCTTCTATTTTCGATTTTAAGCCGCTTTCTTCTTCAAGGTGAATACTTCTAAGGGTTGGGTTATTATCTTCCAGAATATCCACAGCAGACGCTTTCCTGCCGCTATCCTTCATAGATATCATTGCCCCAATCCTCATCATCATCGCTGTCCTCCATCCAATCTGTATTGTTCTCTGCATCCCATATATCTTGTTCATCCTGTTCATTCGGTTGATATGTTTCCCCTTTTGCAACAAGATTGATTGTGATATTGCTTGTGACCTTTCCTGTGTTTTCAAACATTTCTAGTTTGTCCATCATGTCTGTAATCTCTCTGATTGCAGAAACATCTCCTGTCAATCCCTTCTGGAACAATGCAACCATCAACAAGGAACGGTTCGTAAGTTCTTCATCTGTGAACCCAAAGGAACGCAACACTTGTTTCTTTTTATCGCTGTTTGTTTTCATCTCCAACAACTGACGCATACAATTCTGTAACGCCATGTTTTGTTCCTTCTTCTTTTTCCTTGCTTCAACTCCCATCATTGCTATCCGTTTTCGTTCTTCTGGTGTTCTCTCATTCAGTGGTATTAGATTCTCACTTGCTTCTTTTACCTCTCTTCCTTTCCTTCTTCCCATGTTCTGTCTTATCCTCCTTTTGTTTTATTATTTGTTCTCTAAATACACAACAAGACAAGGTTGCCCTCGTCTGTTACTGTCTCTATATGATGAATCACGTTGCCGCTTGAATCAATCACAATATTTAGTTTATGAATCAATATGTTTACAAGTTACATGACGTTTCTCGGTTACGTCAAACGGATATACTTACACATTTTCTTGTACCACGACTAATATATGGCTACCACAGCGGCAACGTGATAATTTATTTTATTGGTAGGCATTTCCATTTAAGGCTACCACTTACTTGTGCCAATCCAAGCACAACTCCTTCTTTTGATTCTATTATAGCAGAGTTTGTTTGGATTGTCAACACTTAACTGTGATAATTTGCTCTAAATATGGTAGAACGGCTGATGGTGTCCTTCTTCCTGTTTCCCTTTATCCTCTCATTTTCTTCTTGGAACTTTCTGTATTCCTCACATTCTGCATGGCATTTTACTGTCCTTCTTCCACATCCCTTACATGGTGCATAACTCATATACTATAACCAACCTTTGCTTTTTAAATAGTCCTCTACATCACACAAATAAAGCATTGCTTCTTGTGTTTCTTCTTCCTTTATGCTAATGAACCCATTCTCGTCTCTGTCCGTAAATCTCTGTAGTGGAATCGGAAACCCTCTCTCTGTTACATGGTTCAATTTATATCCTACTTCCCGAATGTACTTTACACATACCACCAGAACACACGACACTATCAACATCTTAGGAGTGCTTAAATCCATCCTAGCAATCACAATCGGTATCAATATCTGTAACACCACAGCAACCTTGTCTAATTCTTCAATTAGTCCGTATTTAAAGGTTGCTAACAATTCCCCGAATGTTTGTAACAACACAATCAATATGCTGTTCCCTCTTCTTCCTCTATTCTTTGCTCTGTTCTTCCTCATTATAATATCTTTCCTTTCAATTCTTCTTTGATTAAGTGCAACTTATCCTTTAACCTCTTTCTGTACGGTGGCACTTTGCACACCTCACACATATATTTGTTTTGCGTCATAAAGAAACTACCTGTTACTTCTTTACAGATATTACAATTCCTTTCGCATATTTCTTCTTCATCTGCTGTTACATATAACGTCAATCTTACTATTCTGTTCCAATCGTCTGTTCCAACCTTCTCTGCTCTGTATGTAATATGTTTTGAATTGTTCACAGCAATCACATTTGTAGACAACCATTTGCAACAATTCAAATATGCTTCTTTTGTTGTTCTTCCTTTAAAATCTTTCTCTAATACTTTCTCCGCTATCAACATTGTTCTACCCCTCCATGATTCTTTGTTTTGCTTCTACTGCACTTTTGTCTGCAAGTTCATTTAAGGGGTCGCCCTTGTGTCCTTTGACCTTTACCATTGTTATGTTCATCTTCTTTTCATATACAAGCAAATACATCTTTTCCCATATATGTTTGTTTTTTATAGGCTTTCCTTCTTTCGTTACCCAACCATTGTTATGCCAGTTCTGTAACCACCCTTTTGTAATAGCGTTCACAACATAAGCACTGTCGCAATATACTGTGACCTGTTTTGTTTTGTTCTTTAAGGCTTTTACTAACGCCATATACACTGCTGTCAGTTCCATTTCATTGTTTGTTGTCTGTTTTTTATTTCCTGTTACCACATTTGTTTTTATTCCATTGCTACATGGAACAACTTCTACATACGCCCAACCACCCTCGCCGGGGTTTCCACTGCATGCACCATCTGTATAGAATGTTATTTGTTTCATTGTTCTGTTTTCTCCTTCTTCAAATCCGCATAAATCTTGATAATTGCCTTTGCAACAACCTCCCACAATGTTACGCCATTCACATCTCCAAACCACTCATAAGTATCTGTAACATGAATTACGCCCATGTGGTAAAACTTGAATTTCTTTTCTTCGCTGTATGTCCATATCTGTTGCAATCTATATGGGTATCGTTCACACAATCCATGCAACACCTGTTCCAATAATTCAATCGGTGCTATCTCTGTTCTTGTGTAATGGTTCTTTTCCAGAATCTTAGCACATGGTTTTACTTTCCAAAGGAACTTGTTTATTAACTCTCTGTTTCCTTCCTTCTTGCAATCTAAATTTAAAATGTCCTCTGTTTTCAATGTTCAATCCTCCAATCCATAAAGAAAGGCAGAGAAGCATTGTTCCTACCTCCCTGCCTTTGTTATCATTTCATTATTCTGTTATGTTATGTCGGATTAGATTTCCCAATCATCCTCTTCATCCTCTGTTTCGGCTTCTGTTTCGTCTGCCTTTTTCAGAAGTTTTACATAAGCATCTGCGGACTGTTTCGGCTTTGTTTTGATTCCTCTATCGGAGCACATCTTGAACAGTTCTTTTGCAGACTTTCCTGCATACGGGTCTGTTTCTTCCTCGTTCTCATCTCCCCAATCGTCCTCATCCTCATTTGCTGTTCCGTCATTTGCTTTCAGAACTGCGATAAGGGATGCTTTGTCACGCTTCTTACACTGTGAGGAAATACCTCTGTCACAACACAGTTTGTACAGTGCTTTAGATGTCATGTTCTCATAATCATCTTCGTCTGCTTCGTCATCGTCTGCTTCTTCCTCAAATGCCTGCTTTGACTTCGGCTTATGTGTTGCCTTTGTTTCCTTCTTTGCTGATTTCTTTGGTGCTTCGTCTTTCTCTTCTACACCTTCCGCTTCTGTTTCCACATCATCAATGTCTTTCAGACCTGTTTCCACAACCCTCGCCGTTACCTTCGGGATTGCTTTCAGAAGTCCAAGAACATACTCACTGTTTGCCATTGATACGGTTCTTGTGAACAGTGGGTATCTGCTACCTACCTCTGCGATTTCCTCTACGTTGTTACCCATGATTGCTTCTGCGGCTTCATACGCCATCCAATTTTTTGCCATTTTGTTTTTCTCCTTTTCTTTTTTAATTTGATTCTTTGTTTCTCTTGTTTGTTCTTTCCTTCTTCTCTTGCTGTTCTTTGTTTGTTTATCACCAGAAGGATTTTTATTTCCCTTCATTTGATACTACTATCTTAACACATCTTGTTCTGTGTGTCAACACGTTTTTGTAACTTTTTCTTTTTCTTTTTATTTTTCCCCTTCGCAACATTCACAATCGCAAACGGTAATCAATCCTAACTTGATACAAGCATTGTCAACTGCTTCTTTTAACTGTAACAATCCTTTTTCATCCACAATGCCAAGTCCTCCTTTAAGGAACACTTTGATTTCTTTTCCATCTTCTTCTGTTACAAACTGTTCCGCAATGGAATATCCAAGAGGATTGTTGTCTCTGTCAAATGCTTCTGAAATCACAACATTGCGCTGTTCCTTGAACTTCTGTTTTGACAGTTCTTTGTAAGTTAATCTTCCCATTCTCCTGCACCCCCTTCTTCGCTATTGTCGGGGAGTTCAATGATTGCTTGGAATCGTAACTGGATATAATCTTCATCCACCAAAGCACAAATGCTGTCTAAGTTTACATTGTCAACTAATGACTTGAATGGAATGGTTGCATTCCCATCTTTGTCAAAGTTCACTGCACCGATTGTGAAGATTCCCAAACTCATTGGATTTCCTGTTGCTGTTTTTGCATGAACCGTAATGTCGTTATTTAACCCCTGTAACAATTCTACGCTTGTTAGGATTTCGTCATATCGGAGTTTGAACTTTAACTGTACGGTTTTGTTCTTTCCAATGTTCAACCCTTCAAAGGTTGCAATGCCCTTTTGTTTAAACTTCTTTTCCAACCTGTTTTCTCCTTTCTCTGTTTTTCTCCTTCATTCTTTGTTTTAACTTCTGTTCTTGTTCTGTTCTTTCCTTCTCCCTTTGTTTCATGTAAGCCTGCCGAGCAAGGTAAGATTTTCCTGCTCTCCTATTTCTTACAGCACCATTATAACAGGTATTATCCTCATTGTCAACAGAAATATTAAAATATTCTTCTTGTTCTAATAATGGAGATAAATGTTTTTCTAATTGTTTTTGCTTTTTAAACTCGATAAACTCTTTGAAATCTTCTTCTTTGACTGCTACCCATATTTCATCACGGTTTAAGAATTGCAAAGCAAATACGGGGGTTTTATGAGCCACACAAGCATGGTATTCTAACTCCTGTAATGTCTTTTGTTTTAATGTGTAACTTTCTTTGTCTGTTGATTTCAATTCACAGATAAAATTCTCTGATTGTCCATCACACTTTTCTACCCATCCTGCACCACTGTTCTTTGTCGGCTTGAATCCGAGCCGCTTCATTACCTCTGCTTCGTTTTTCCGATAGAACTTTGTAGAACGTTTATTCATTTATAGTTATGCCCTCTCTTTGTTTTTTTTTGTTAATAAAACTTTTTTTACATTCTTTTGCATACATACACTCGTCACAACTATCTTCCCAACCATCCTCTTCTTCATAATTTCCAAAACAATCTGGTTTTCTGTTTGTTTCTTCTTCGCACTGTTTCATGTCATCGCACATACAACATTCAATGTCGTTCCCATCAAAACATCCAAAGCACTTTGTTTTTGCTTCCATAAGATTTGTCTGTGTTCCATCTTCCTTTTCAATAAATGACAACTCTCTTTCTAATGTTTGGTGCTTCTGTTCCCTTCTGTGAGTTTCCTGTAATACTTCCAGAATATTGTTTGCTGTTAAGATGTCCAGTTTTACCACTCCGTTGTATTTCCTTGACTTCTCAACCTCTGTCTGTAATTGTTCTACTAACTGTCCTATGTCATATTCTTTTTCAATCTTCATCTGCTTTGTCCTCTGTTTCTTTTTTTAAATTTAACATTTTTGATTGTTGATTTACTAAGCTTTGTAACCTTTTGTTTTCCTCGTTCAAATACTCAATAACTCCGACTGCACTTTCTAAAAACATATCTACTTCTTTTTTACTGCATTCAGAATTATATCGAATAAAATCTGTCATATATTTTATCATGTATTCAATATTCACAATTCTTTTTATTGTTATTTCAATCTCCCCATTCATCTGTTTCACCATCCTGCTCTTTTAACTTCCTTTCTGTTTCTTCTTTCAGATATTGTAAATAGGGTTTGCTCTGTGCAAAGCCCTTCTTCCTTACTTCTTCAAGTTCTTCTTTCCCGAACAAATCTCGGAACATTGTTTCCTGTTCACTTACTTGGGAAGTATAACTTCTCACATATTCCTGCATGGACATTGTTTCACTTCCTTTTCTTTCTTGACTTTCCTGCAAGACTTAGCGCAATCGCAACCGCTTGATTCTGTGGTCTACCCTCTTTCATCAAGGTGTTGATATTCCTCGCTATTGTCCGTTTGCTACGCCCTTTCTTTAACGGCATATCTTTCACCCCTTCCAACGGTTTAGTGCTTCTTTTTTCCAGTTGTCATAGATTGCATACACAATCACCCCTGCAACCTCTAACAAAATACAAGCAACAAATCCGCATGTAAACTCTGATATGTACACTCTGTTACCTCCTTTTGTTTTGTTTGAACTTTAATATGTTCAACCTTCTGTTTATTTGTTTTAATTCCAGATAATTCTTGCAATGCTTCTTTCTTTGTTCTAATATTGCAATTTCTTTCCCTTCTTCTATCTGTGTGGAACATAACTCTGCAAATCTTTTCAACGTGTCCGCTGTATCAACTACCGCTTGTGCAAGCATCCTCAACGCATCTGCCATATCATCTGAAATGCACCGTTCCTTTAACATTTGTTCAAGTTCATTATAACTGTCTATCTGTTCGCTGTCAACGCTTTTGTTCATCTTTTCACCAACCTTTCTGCTATATTTGAAATGTACTGTTTGTCTTTTTCGTTCATCCTACCCCAAAGGTCAAACCCTGTTGTTCCATCAAAATCATAAAAACAATATCCATATTGTGTGTTTTGTTTTATCCATGACTTTGTATGTTTGTTCTGTATGTTGGTAAGTTGTTTTGCAACTTCATCATACTGTTTATCACTCCACACACTGTTATCTGCTTCATAATACAGATAACTATGTATCAATATTACACGTTGTAGAAAATCAATCTTTAGTTTGTCTGTCCAATATACGGGGAATTTGTACATGGCTTTGCACCTCATTTCTAACCAACAACTGGCTTTATAATTCCATATTCTACAAATACCATTGCCATAACTTCTGCTGTTTCTTTATCAACACCCTGTTTGATTAAATCATGTTCATAAGATTTCTTTGCTTTCTTTTCTGCTGTTGTCATTTTGTTTTCCTCCTTCAATAATTGTTTTCCCTTAACTTGATTATATAGTAACACAAGTATAGGAATAAGTCAACACATTTTGTAAAACTTTTTCAATTTTGTTTTGTTCCAGATAACAGAACAGGTATCCCTATTAGGCTACCCTCTGTAATTCATTCAGTGCTGTTTTGTATTTATTATTCAGCGTGTACAATCTGAAATTGTTAATAGTATCTTTCTCCATTCCTTTAAATACTGCGATTGCAAGGATGTTCTTTAATTCAAGTCCTGTTTTCTCTAACTTTGTAACCATTCCAATGCAACGATAGGAGAATGTTGCCCGAATCCCATTTGTTTCTGCTTCTGTTCTGATTGCTTCCACAAAATCAACAAGTTCTTTGTTTCCTTTTGCAATGTGCATTTCAATGTTTCGGTCATAACCAAAATCAATGATTGCAAATCTATCCAGAGTTGCTTGGTCTAATACCAAACGTCCTGTATACATTTCATCTGCACCACTTCCAACTGTGTTTCCTGCCGCAACAACTCGGAAATTCTTATGTGCTTTGATTTTTCCGTTTGGAAACTCGAAGTATCTATTTGCGATTGCCGCATTTAACAAAACAAGAACCTCTGGTATGCTTGCATCCATTTCATCGAGAAAGAAGATACCGCCATCCTTAAATGCTTTGTAAAACTCCGTTTCATGATACTTTCCTCCTGCATCAATGAAACCTGTCAACTTATATTCCTGCTGAACACTGTTTGTAAAATAGAACTCTAAACCTAAATCCCAACTAATTTGTTCAAGTGTGTAGTTCTTTCCGCTTCCTGCCGGTCCTGCAAGGTAAACAGGAATGTCATTTTCAATACAAGCCTTAATCATATTATACTTACAATGTTTTACTTCTTCATTGCAGTCATCTTTTGGTTCTGGTTTCTTAATCTCTGGCATTCTTAATTCTACACTACCATCAATGATTACTTTATCTTTTCTTCCTGCTCTGCGAAGTTCATTTGTTGTTCTATCCTCTGCTCTGAAATTCTCCGGCTCTTTATGCTGTCTTCCGATTCCTTGTTCATTAAATGTGTACCAATATAAAACTCCTTGAATTTCAAAACAATAAATACCCTGTTTTTTTAACTCTCTTATTTCCTTTGTATGTTTTCTGAATACTCTTTTAATATCAACAACACCAAAATCTGTTCTTGTTCTTGCTACAACATGTTCTTCGTCTTTCTTAATAACCTCTACAAATGTTCTTGTTTTCATTTTATTTGTTACCTCTGTTTTCTGTTTTATTGTTTATATATTCTTTAACTATAATATATTATAATATATATATAAATATATATGTCAATAACTATTTTATAAATTATTTAATTTATTTTATATTGTTCAATATCTGTGATTTCTTGTTCTTCCAAAACACTAGGTATTAGATATTCGTTTTTGTTTAAATATTGTTTTATTGTACCTATGTCCATAACTCGTCCATAACCTAACTCAAAACCACGGTAGGAACATTCTTTGCTACGTTCCCACACAGCGAATATGATTCTTCGTAACATACTTGGGTGAATCAATGGAAAAGCAACTTGTTTGATGTTTAAACGCTGTGAAGCATTTTTAACTCTAACTTTTGTGATAACTTGATTCTTTTTATATGTACCAAAAATTACATTGAGGTTTACACGATACCCCTGCTTTTCCAACCGATTTACAAGTTGTAACACTTTCACACTTTCTTTTATGATTGTTTTATTGTCAACATTATAACCATAATTAGCCATTTTGTTAATGGTTATGACTTTGTTTTTCTGTAGAACAGGTTTACTATTTATCATATTTGTTGGGATTCCCTGCAAATATCTTGGAACGGAACATTGATACCCTACTATATCATAAACGTTCTTTTGTTTTGTAGAGATTCCCGTTTGTTTCACATCTACTTGCTTTTTAATTTCCTTTGTTCCATGTTCCCACCCATGCAATAACAAGTCTTTTGCTTCTTCAAAATTGTTTGTTTTGGTAAATTCATAACTACCGCTCAGACTATAACAACCATTTTCCCTGTTTAAAAAGTTTTCATATGGTTCGTTTGTTTCGATAAAATGAACCAATTCTGTAATAGTTTCAAACTCTGTAATATAAACGTCTCCTTGCTGTTTCTTTTTCATGTTCCTATGCCCCTATCTCATTTGTTCTGATACTATATTAACATGAAATAAAACAAATGTCAAACAATTTTTAAACATTTTTAAAACAAAAAAGGACAGCTTATTTTCGCTGTCCAATAATTTCTTCATCAAAATGTTTCCTCCTTTAACTTTTGCTTTCCTTTTGGTAAATATCCATACATAGCAATACAATAGCTATCTGCCAAATCATCATTGATTTCACATGGTACTTTTTTCTTGACCTTTTTGCCACCCTCTACAACGTCCATTTTCACGCTTATAATGCCTTTTTTGCCCCTGCCCTTGTATTCCTCGGCTATATGCTTTAAAAGCCCCCTATCACGCAAATACAAGATAGTACGGTACTTCTCTGGATTGATTCCATACGGATTGTCTAACGGTTTGCTACTTCCTACAATTTGAGATTTCCATGAGCGTGTATCAACACTGTACACTGGGATTTCATTGTAATAATGGAAGAAATCAATGATAGTGGCAATCAACGCTCCTGTTGACTTAATATATGCTTCTGACAAGAAACCCTGTGAACGCAGACGGATACGTTCTGTTATCACCAATGGGCTTACTATGTTATGGTCTATCATAATTTCATTTAGCGTGTTTTCAAGTGCTGTTCTTTTTTCTGAATTGTTATTGCAATATTCATATTCAAGGCTGAACATCTCAACAACTTCTTTATTTTTTAACACCGTTATTCCTGTTCTTGTATAAGATTGGTCGATTCCTATGACATAATCGTGCAACCCTTCCACCTCCTTCTAATTGAACGGTAGTATGTTTTCCTCTTCCCATCGTTCAATCGCTTTCTTTTGTAACTTTCTTGCCTGTTCAATTCCATCTGCTCGCAATACTGTTATAATTCCTTCACGAATCATTGTTTTGCTTTCTTTTGTTTCCATTCTCAACAGGTTCTCAACCCCTGTCAATCCATAACTGTTTTTATGTTGATACACCACATATAGGTTGTGATAATCATATATGAGTATGTTCTTTCCCTCTATCCAATCATCGTCAACACATTCTTTCTGCTTCCATGTCAGATTGTACAGGCAACGCTTTTTAAAATGTTTTCCAACCGTTCCAAGATAGATGTATCTGCATGATAGATTCTTTTCGGTTTTCCTCACCCCAAACACTGTCCCAAAACATAATTTGTTTGATTCACTACACCCCATTTGTTTTAGCCCACTGTCTGAACTCAACCAACCTGTAATGTGTCCCATATACGCATGGTGACTTCTACAACCATATTTGTACATCACCCCTGTCTGTACCTTTTCTGTTTTATCCAGATAACAACAATTCGCACATGTTATCCCCTTAGCCATTGTAAGCATCCCTCCTTTGTTGTAAACACTGGATAATATTGTTTGTCTATCCCTCTGTGTCCAGTATCAATGTTTGAATTTCTGAACATATAGAACTTTTCATACTTGTTTACATCCACTGTCTTATCATTCATGCAACGATTGATTTCACAGTTATATGTTATTCCATCTTTGTCAACTGTTGCTTTCACCACTTCTACACGAAAAACTATGTTCTTTGTATATCCTTCCCTTTTTGAAGCAAACACTAGGAACAATTCAATTCCTATGTCTACTAAGAGGTAAACCTTTTTCATCCCTTCTTGTTCTCCTTTCTGTGAGTTCGCACTTTCCATACATTGCGCAGATGATACAATCTTTCTCTGTAATTGTTCTTCCATACTTACATTTGTTTGTTCTTCTATACATGTTTTTCAATCCTCCATGTTGCATATTTATCATGCATTTCGCAATATCTCCAACAAGCACTCTTTAATCCTGTATAAACTACCCTTCCTTGTTTTGTTACAACATCAAACATTTTGTTTTCCTCCTTCAACGGCTGTTCTCTTTGTTTCTACCTATATAATAACATAAGGGTTGCACAAAGTCAACCCCTAAATGTAAATTATTCAACAACAATATTTACTGCCTCATAATATGTTTCACACAAGATGTCAGTAACTCCGATTACTTTCAGATTACGAAGTCTTTCATATCTGTTATCCTGCATTAGTTCCCAATCCATTACCGGTTCGCATTCATCAAACAGACATAATCTTTCATGTCCATTTATATTCTTCCATAACCTTATCATTGTGTTTGGACACACATATTCTTTTAAAAACTCTTTTAATTTCATTCCAATCTCTCCTTTTTCTTTCCGTAGCATACTTCACGCATCGGACACTGTTCTGCCATCTTACATTGATACCCTGTACACCTTTCATGTCTCTGCACAAGTTTCTCTTTTGTTTCAAGCCTGTGTTTGTAATACTGTACTTTCTCCAATCTTGCTATGTATGGTTCAACCTCTTTGTAATTGAACTTATACAAATATACTTTTATTTCTTGTGTGTTCTTATCCTCACACAAAACAAAGCCATCATGGATGTCTGTTAAATACATATATAACTGTAACTGCTTTCTTCCAGATACATGATATTTCTGTTTTTTAAACTGGAACGTATTTACTGACTTTATTTCTCCAACCATTTCTACGCCATCTATATCACAAATAATGTCTGGCGTATAGGAAAGGTCAAATTCTTCATTGAATCTGCTATAATCACAATCTAACGGTTCTGCATACCCTCCACGAATAAACAATCGTTGCCACTTTTCATGGATTGCATCACCCTCTGAAAATATCCGCTTCAACCCAACTGGTACTTGTTCTCCCTGTGCCTGTTTGTAAAACAAACTCAACACTTGCTGTCTGTAACAGAACTTATCATCGGAAACAATAATAGCACTCGCATGAAGTCCTTTCCTCTCTGCTGTTTCCTGCCCTCTTGTCATTACTGATTTTAAGAACTGCAATTCTTTCTTGATGTCCTTATCCAGATAATGTAATGCGTTCAACTTATGTTCCAATTCTGCTTCTTGACTGCTTTGTATCTTTGTTCGATTCCCTTCTGCTTCTCGTTTGATTTCGTCCATCAATCCCATTTGTTTTGTTCTCCTTCTTTTCTCTATGATACCACATGGACAGAAATAATGCAAGCACTTTTGTAACCTGTAACCATGCAAAACCTTTTCACTGCCTCTAATCTTGTTTTGGCATACAAGAAAAACTTATGTCTTGCATGGTTACAATATGGATATGTTCTGGTAAAACAAATGCAATAAAACTTCATTATCCTTGCAACATTTCCTTGTACTTCTGTTTATGTTCTGCCATGATTTCTTTTCTTACATCTTCTAAGTCTGCAAAATCTACGAACCCCCTGTCATAAAACAAAGGTATCTCGCACTCACCCTTTGGATTGCAAACCTTTGATTTCACAACCTTGCATTTCATAATCATACCGATTGTTTCTTTGCTTGCACTATTATAAGGGTTATGGTTTGGTATGTCAATATATCCTTTTCTTGCCACCTGTATTCTCAAACTAGCACTATGTTTCAGCTTGTGACCACCGGGCGTCTGTATATTATCTCCAAAAGGTAATGCATTCATCTTGTCTCGAATCTGGTTTATAAATACAACCGTTGTTCCTGTCTGTTCTATCACATCTTCCAGAGTTGGCAGATATTTGTCCATGAGCCTTGCAACTCCACCTATCCTCATTTCTTGTTCGCTATCTGTGTTCACTGCTTTTCTTATTTTGTCAATATCATCTTTCGGTTGCATGGATGGAACACTATCAATCACAATCATGGGTATACCCTCTTCCGCAAATCTGATTGCCCTGTTGAAAGCCTTTTCTCCATATCTCGCTCTGTATACTAACATTTGTTTTGGTCTGTTTCCGAATAACTTTGCACGCTCTGCGTCAAACGTCCCTTCTATCGGTATATCCAAACACATTTCATGTTGAGCGCAGAACTGATAAGCAAGCGTTGTTTTACCTGCCGATTCTGCTCCAAATATTTCTATTGTTCTTCCTTTTGGAATACCTCCACCAATTATTGCGTCAAGGTCTGGAAGTCCTGTACTCCAACGAGGAATGTTTAACACTCCATTTTTGCTCCCCAGACTGTAAACAATCCCTTCTCCTTCCTTCTTTGAAATCTCGGAACACAACTTCATTATTGCTTCTTTGTTCATTCCCTTTTTAGTAGCCATCTTCTCTGATTCTCTCCATTTCTCGAATACTAATGCCATCAATTCCTGCTGATTCATTACTGTCTGTTGGTCTGAAATATGCACCATCTTTCTGTGGGTACATAAATTCAAACATAAGGTAATTCATAGCATCTAACAAATACTCTTTATTTCCTGTTCTGTTGTATGCTTCGATACACTTTTCATTGCTTCTGAGTGCATTCACATATCCCCTGCCAAAATTATGTTTCGCACTTCCATATTTATAAAATGATGTCTGTACTCTGTTCTGTCTCAACTCATCCACTTTGTATGAGTATTCATGTTCTGGTATATACTGTTCCATTTTCTCACCTCCTTTGTTTTGTACATTTCACATGAAACATTTTAACGCCCCAACAAACTGCTGTTATATTTTACCACCCTTGACAAATAACGCCGCTTGTTAAACTCCAATGCTCCCTGTTCCTTTAAAATGTCAATCACTCTTGTTGTTACCGTTCTTCCTTTGCACCTGTCGTAGAAATCATCATAATCTCGGAACACTCCATGTTCCTTTCTTTCATGTTCGATTGCTTCTGCCGCTTTTTCTCCGATTCCCTTAATGATGCTCAACCCTTGCTGTATAACATTTTCACCATCCATCATACGCATACTTGTTTCTGCTGTATAATTCACATGAGGTAACATTACAACCGCATTGTCTTTCACCGCAAACTGTGAATACTTGTGTAAATCAGCATCATTCCCTGCATACTTCATTTTGACATACCAGAACTCGGCAGGATGGTGTATCTTATACCACATCTGATCTACACTGATAATCGTGTACCCCGTACTGTGTCCTTTGTTAAAACCATAGATAAGCATACTCGCCCAAATCTCCGTTGTCTGTTCCTTCGTAAGTCCTTCACTTCTACAGCCTTTGAAAAAATCTTTCTTCATCTGTTCAATGATTGGTATGTACTCTGGTTTGTTCTGATTCTCTGCTTTTTTCATAATCTTTAACAAGTCAAAACTTTGCTGTGGTGTCAAATGTCCTAATTTCTGTGCAACCTCAACTGTCTGTTCTTGGTACAACATCGTTCCGTATGTTTCTTTCGTATACTTATAATACGGTGTGCTTCTGTCTATATTTCCAGACAATTTGTTATATGCGTATGTTTCGTGCATCTTTAATTGTAATGGTGCTGGTCTGTTCAACGCATTAACCGCAATCACATCTTCAATGCAATCACACTGTATCATGTCCAGAATCTTCTTTGGTGCTGACTTCTCCATCTGAAATATACCGTCTGTTTTCCCATCTCGGAAACTCTCATATATTTCTTGTTCCTCTCTATCTTCATCTGTAACAACATGATGTGTATACTCTTCCAACTCTCGCAACTCTGACATTGTTTTAAGTCCTAACATATCGAACTTTGTACAGTTGATATGTTCCAAATCATTAAGGTCATAACTACTGCTGAACATATCGCCCTTGCGAATCACTGCTGTATAATTCGATATATCAGAACCAACTACTGCCACACCTGCGGCATGTTTTCCTAAATATCGAATTTTCCCAAACAACTTGGAAAAGTGTTTCATAATGTTATCATACTGGCTGTTATACTCTTCTGTTCTTTCATCCTCCATAAGTAACTGCATGTTTAATCTTCCATCCTCTTCATACTCTCGTATAAATCGTTTGATTTCTGCAACCACCTTTTTGTTCTGTTCCTTGTCATACTCATCTAATTCTTTACCACTTGTAAGCAATCCACATACCCCTGCAAGGTCATTGACAAGGTTGTCAATCTTGTATTCTCCATAAGAACAAATCTGTACCGCCTGTCCTTTGTATTTATTCACAACATAATCAATAACGTCCTGTCGTCTGTCTGTTTCAAAATCAACATCTATGTCTGGCAACTTCTTCTTTTCCTTACGCATAAATCGGCTAAAATCCAGATTATACTTGATACTATCCACATCTGTAATTCCAATAGCATAAGCTACCAAACAATTACACGCCGAACCTCTACCCGGTCCAACCGCTATGTTATGTTCTCTCGCCCAGTTCACATAGTCCTGTACCATGAGGAAGTAATCATCAAACCCATGATAATGTATTACATCAAGTTCCTGTTTACATCTCTGTATGTACTGTTTTGTGTTCTTCCCTCTCTTCTTCAATCCTCTTTTCACCATCTTACGCAACACTGTTTCGCTTGATTCTCCATTTGTTTCAATTTTAGGCAGAACCAACTCGCATTGTGAAAGTATATCTTCTTCCACACTATCCTGTAGCTTTTTGAGATTGTCAACAAACATTTCTGCTACACTAAATGCATCTTTGAACCTGTTTTTGTAGATTGTTGTAAATCGTTCTTCTATCTCATATTCGCTAGGCATATATCTTTCAGAATAAGTGTTTTTAACATCAAGTGTTGTTTTCCCGATTTCGTGCATTTTACAATAAGTATCAAAATCTTCCTTACTTCCAAAATGGCTGTCAGATGTTAATATACACTTTATTTTCCGTTCCCTTGCCAACCCCATCAAAACATAGTCTGTTTTCTGTTGCGTTCCTTTTTTATCAATCTTGTATGGCTGAATTTCAACATATAGATTCTTTCCAAATATGCTCTTAAACTTGTCGAGCAACCTTCCTGCTGTTCCTGTGTTTCCATTTATAATCGCTTGGCTTGTTGCAGAAGCAATACACGCTGTTGTACAGATTAACCCATCTGCATACTTCTCCAACAGTCCAAAATCTACAATCGGTTTATAGTAGAACTGTTTTATGTTTGCCTCTGACATAATATGACACAGGTTTTCATATCCTGTTTTGTTCTGTGCAAACAAACATAAATGATATGACTTTCTCTGTGGATTCTTTTTGTTAAACTTTGGTTGGAAATAAACTTCGCACCCTAATATTGGTTTGATTCCTACCTCCTTACACGCCAGCCAGTGTTGCACCAACCCTGTTATGTTTCCATGATTGCTCAACCCTAGTGCTGTATATCCCAATTCTTTTGCTCGTTTTGCAAGTTCAATTGGTTTTCCGAATCCATCAAAGAAAGAAGTTTCGTCATGTCTGTGTAAATCAAAATAATTACCCATGTTTTAATCTTTCCTTTCCATATTCACACTGTTCTTTGTCTATCTCACTGCAAATACATTTTATATCCCTGTTCTCATTCTTACAGGCAACTGCTGTTGTACACGTTCCACCGAAGCAATCATATACAATACTGTTGTCCTGTACATACATCTGTAATAAATTATGTACAAACTCTACACTGTATGTTGCATTGTTATACGGATTCTTTCCATCGTTGTTTGGTGCTTCTATAAAATTAAACACGTTGCTGTAATAAATCAATCCTTTTTCTTCAATCCGCTTTGTTACTTGTTTGTTGCTCTTGAATGTCATATACTCTGATTTTCTACATAATACAAAAACAAATTCACAAATGCGTGTACACTTATTACTGCTTCTGTTATTCGGTAGTGCGCTTTTCTTTTTCCAACAAATAATGTCTGCAATATCAAAATCTGTTTGTTCTATAATTCCATATAATAACTCAATTAATCTACTACCTATCATACCTATATCGACACTACTCGCATAGCTAAGGTTCATTATAATTGTTCCATCATTTGTTAAAATATCATCTAGTTTGTTCACTATTGTAACAATAAAATGTTTGTATTCTTCAAAAGGCTTGCTATCATCATACAATTTATACTTTGACTTTCTTTCTGCAACTTCTTTTTCTGTTCTTACCTTTCTACTTGTATTGTATGGCGGTGATGTTATCACACAATCAACTTTAATCCCTTTTTGTTTCATATGCTTTATTGTTTTCCGACAATCCTCATTACGGATTATATATCTTTTTGTTTTCTTCATTTCCTTACCCTCCTATTATAACATAAAGGGTTGACAAAAGTCAGCCCTTAATTTTGTTCTGTATGTTTTAATCTTCCCAATCATCGTCAGAATCTTCATCATCCCAATCGTCAGAATCTTCCTCGTCTGCTTCTTCCAGAAGGTCAATATAATATTCTTTTGTTTTCTTTGGCTTGCACTCAATGTCTCTGTCCTTACACAACTGGAACAACTCTTTTGCTGTCATACTCTCATAGTCCTGTCCTTCCTCTTCATCATCCCAATCGTCATTGTCGTCCTCTGGCTCATTCATCTTTCCTTTTATCGGCTTATTGTTTGACTTTGCACCCTTCTTTTTGTTTCTCTTCGGTGTTTCGTCCTCGTCCTCAAAATCTTCCGAATTATCCGCAGGATAGGCTTTGTCAATGCACTTTAACATTGCCTGTTCTGACATTGGTTTCACTTTTGTGTTTCGGAACTTCATCTTTTCCAGAGGAATCACGCTGTATGTTGTGTTCTGTCCTTTTCCGATTCTCTTAATCTCATAATCTCTATCGCACAATGTTCCATAACTTTCATAAAGAGATGCAAGCGCAGGAACAGGAGAACAATTATTGACTGCCGCCATAAGTAGCTTTACTTCCTTGCTTTCATAATCATATACGCTCCACACATACATGTTTCTTGTCCGTAAATCCTCATTCTCGCAATACTCGCAATCCCTTCCAAATACTTCTTGACATGGAACATTGATTCCCAACTGGAAACTGTCATGGAAAGACACCTCAAGTCCGTCCTCCATATCAGTGAGGAATCTTACTCTTACCTTGCTGTCCTCTTTAAAAAACAAGAACTTGCCTTTGCTTGTTCCGCTTTTCTTAATCTCATTCTTGATGTTTGCTAATTTGATTTTTCCCATTTTTTTGTTCTTCCTTTCTTGTTTGTTTTACTTTTTGTTGAATTGAATGTCGAACCCATCCAGACGAATTGCACAAAACTCTTTTGGGTTAATCATATACCCACCAAAAGATATGTATGCTGTTGTTCCTTGATAGTAGCAATTCTTTACAACCTGTTCAATCTGTTCAATTGTTTCTTTCTGTACTTCTTTTGCCTCTCTTGCTAATTCCTTCATCAATTCTTTGTCAAACTCTGTTTTGTCAAGTTCTCTTGCAAATCCTATCACTTGTGTATATTCCTTGCACAACTCTTTGTATTCTTGACTATCTTCATTATAACTCTGTTCTATTGCCTTGTCAATCCGTAATTCCTTCATGGTCTGTGCATGGAACAGCGTCATTCCCATCATCAACTTAAAACTAACTGTCACGTTTATAAGCCCTCCTTGTCCGTCTGATTGCCATTTTTAACTCTTGTTCCGACATTTCCCCTGCGTCCTTTACTCCTTCTGGATAATCAAACCTTATCACATGGAAAAACCGTTTTAAATACTCTGTACCCTTATTCCCTGCTTTGTCATTATCCAGAGCAGACACAACCGTTGTCACTCCTTTATCTTTCAACTTCTGTACTTGTTCATCTGATATGTGCCATCCCAAAATAGCAACAACATTCTTAATGTGTCCTCTTGTCCTCAAACTAAGGTAATCCATGAACCCTTCGCAAACAAACACCACTTTGTTTTGTTCATATGTTCCACACAAGGTATCTCGCTTTCTAAAACCATCGTTGTATAAATACTTGCGCTTTTTTTCAACATACTTGTTCATGGTTCTGCCAACCCATCCTTTGAACTCCCCATTGTCTAATATTGGAAACAAAAACGGATAAGCAATATTATAGTTTATTTTACAATGTGCAATGTTCAATGCTCTTTCATCAAATCCCCTTTGTTTCATATACTGTAAAACTTCATGTTCTTCTTTTGTGTGTATGTCATTCCAATCAACAGTTCGTAATCCATAATAATAGTCATGTGCTTCATTCAATGCTTGCTTGTTCTGTAATCTTCTTTTTTTCTTATACTTCACATTTAACTTTTTTACTTCATCACTGTTCAATATTTGTTCCAACAAAACACACGCTTGTAACTCATTTAATTCTGGATGTACCTTCCTCACAAAGTCTAGGGCATTTCCCTTTGCTTCACATCCAAAACAGAAGAAAGAACCATCTGTTAGGCACACCCTCATGGAAGGGTTTATATCCTCATGGAAAGGACAAATGATGTTAAAATCAGAACTTACAACATCTGCAATCAATCCATAATAGATAAGCACTTTTGCTAGTTCTTTCCCTCCATATTCTCTCGTCATGTTACCTCTTTAACTCTGTGATTCTGATGTATGGCTCTCCCATCTTCACAGTGTAACAACCTTCTATGTCTTTTGTTTTCAATGCCCCTGTTTCATAGTAGGTATCAAGTTTTGTTTCGTCAAGTTCTTCTGTCACATCAATGAACCTTTTGAACTTCTTTGGATCAACTCCGCATGTCTTTAAATACCGAATCAAACCCTGCATATCATTTACTGTATATGTTTTGTTCACAACCTCACTGTATATGTCTTTCCCGACCTTCTGTTTTAACTTGTCCAGCAACCATGTCACTTTTTTTGTCCTTACTCTTGTTACATTCAATTTCACATGGTTTGTATAATATCCTGCCCCCTCGTCAAGTTCTATTTCAAAACTGTTCTGTCCTTTTGGGAGACTTGTAAACATGAAATTTGAAATGGCAAGTTGTTCTTTCTTCCTCACCTCTTCATAGTATTTGTCAAACTGTTTCTTTTCCTGTTGTGCATCATATAACTTTCTTACGCTGTCCTTAATCAGCAACATTGTTTTCTGCAAATCTTTCATTGATAAGCACCTTGCCTTTCTCTGTTCTCTGTTCTTTCAGATACATTGTAATGTCCTTCGGATAGGAACAATTCTTTGCACTTCCCTTGATGTAAAGCAACTCATCAAAACATAATTCTTTTTCTGTTCCTAACAGAGTAACAACTCTAACAAGTTCTTTTTTTCTGTTGATTCCAACAACCTTTGCTGTTCTTAACTTCTTGTAAATCTGTCCGTTTCTCGCTTCTACATAATGGACAAACACAACATAACTGCCTACCTTTAACTCGTTGTCATAGATTTCCTGTTTCTTTCTGTTTCCATACTTCTTCTCGATTTCTTCCAGTGTTTTTGCATATACAATGTAACCATCTTTGTCTCTGTTTGTTTTAACCTCTGGTGTATTCTCGCATGGTGCTTCTTCACAATCTGCACAAGTTTCAACTTCTTTTGTACACTCTGCTTCACCCCATGTTTCATTGTCGTCTGGCTGTCCTGCTTCATCAATCGCTTTCTGAATATCTTCATCAATGTCTGCCTGTTCCATATCCCACTTAATAAGTCTCTCGATTAATTCTGGCTTCGTGAACTTCTTGCCTTTACTTTCTAATGTAAGCCCACGTTTTTTACTTTCTTCTCTTAACTCCTTCACTGTCATTGTTTCAAATTCTTTCATTGTTTTGTTCTCCTTTTCTGTTTGAATTGAATTTATTTATTTTATACTTTTATTATACTACCAACATACCAACGTGTCAATCGTTAAATTCCAAAAAATGCAAGGAATATTCTTAATATGAATGGGGACATGATTATAGATATTGCCCCTAGTAACACTTCAAATTCTTCCCATGTAATTCCCCATTCTTTCCAGAACCTCTGGAACTTCCTTTTCAACCTTCTTTTCTGTAATGGTGTCACTGTACTTGCCCTCCTTCTCCGATTCTATTGTATGATAGTGTGTTGATGAAAACAACACACTATTTTAAAATTTTTAATAACACATTGCTTTACTTAGTTCTGGATTGTTAAATTATTCAATAACTATTTTATAAAACATAATTTCTAAGTTCTTTATCTTCTGGTTCTTCTAAATCAAGCCATTTGTCAAAACCTTTTGGATTACGTTTTTCTATTTCATCCATCAACCAACCTCTTACACTGCATATTTCTTCTTCATTGATTATTGTTGTTTCTTCGAACATATCAACTAACTGTTATAAAGTTCTATCTTCCAAATTTACCATTGCAATTTTTTCTAACATTTTAACTGTTCTTTTCATCATTGTTTTGTTCTCCTTCACTTGTTTGTTTTCTTTTTCTTTATGCTTTTATTTTATCACAGGGCGTCGAGATTGTCAACGCCCTTTTTCTGTTCTTGTCAATCTATTTAATTAAAGCTGATTGATTTTATTGAACACTGTTGAAATTGTTCCTCTTGTAAACACTGTTTTTCCATCAACTCGTAGAGCATATAAAGGTCTGTATATATTCATGTTATTTTGTTCTATGATGGCTCTCTTCCCTGTTATTGTTTCTGTTACTGCAATACCATTATCATCAAACTGTAATGTTTTAATAAATTCTCTTTCCTTCATCATTTTGTTCTCCTATCTTTTTGTTTTCTATCTTGCTTGGAATCTCATTCCCTTAACTTGATTATATAGTAACATACTTTTCTATGTTCGTCAATACATTTTTGTAAAAATTTCAAAAAAAATAAGCCCACCTGTAAACATACAAGCAAGCTTATTTATGTTCTATGTTTTGTTTCTTCCATGTTCTCACATTCCTGTTTTACTCCTGTACTTTCAACTTCCGCATTTTGTCTTTGTACTCATCATGGATTTGTTTCTGTATCTCAACAATGTACAACAAATCATACCCTGTTCCGTTTAGTTCCTCACATAATCTGTATATCTTTTTTAGTTCATGTTGCACGTCCTCAAGATAACACATCATTAAATTGTAGTCTACAACTAAGCCTTTTTCCCACAACACACAACAAACTGCTTCATAAAACTCTTTTGTTTTCTCTTCCCACTCTTTGTATTGCTTCATAGCAGAACGAACAAACTTTGTCAACACACTATCATCAATATCCATTCTAGTGTGATTGTACCATTCCTTCGGAATTACCTCTGGTTTTTCATGTCCTTTTATCGGTATCAGTTTGTTATGAATATCTAACACCTTTTTGTGTAACTTCCGCTTTCCTATGGATTCCTCATAATACTGTAATTCATGTATTCGTTCAAACCCATGCAAGCCGATAAAATTAAAATAGTCAGACATTCCAGAATGAAACATAAGTGCCGTTGTCATATGTTTATCTACCTCTGCATATATCTCTATACATGATAACTCTTTTAGCTGTTCTTTGTCAAGCATCCTCTTTCCCTCCTTCCAACAATTCTATAATATGGTCTATCTTATCATCCTGTTCATCCAGATGTTTATGTACATCTCTCAATGCTTCTTTTATCATGTTCTGCACATCACTTTGAGAAATGTTTTCTTCGTAGTTTGCAACACCTATCAGAAACCCTATAAATGACATGGCATCCAAAGTCCATTGATTAAACCACCCATTGTCTTTATCCATGTTAAATACCTACGGTGTTACTACAGGGATTGTAGGGAAATTAAAGCCAGTTTTGCACAGCTCACAAGCAGATACAACAAAAGAAGCAGTGTCCGTTGCAACATTTGTATGATATACTTTTCTGCTACGAATCTGGTCAGCATGAACATTATTTCCACATTTTGTCATTAACGGATATTGTGTTGTTTCAGTTCCGATTGTAATTGCCACTGTCTGTGCTGATGTTACGCTAGGTAATGCCTGTGCAACACAAATACAAACCTTTTCTTTGTTACTATACGTTTCCTGTGGAATGTTAAGAACTAAAACAGAACCTACAAGTGTTACACTGTTTGTCCGAACAAAATGCTCACATCCTCCACAACCAAAACCATTATTATTATATAAACTACAAGCCATGTTTTATCCTCCTTTACTTAATCAAAACAAAAGGGCGGTAATTAACCGCCCCATAACTCACGCTATACAGCGGACTATTTAATTAGCAACATCCACAACCATTGTTGCAACATCCATTTCCATAGAATCCCCTACTTGCATACATATTAGATTCATACGGAGAGCAGGTCAGATATGCAGGTGTTGGTATCGGTCTTAACTGACCAATAATGTTTGCGCTCTGCGCCTGCTGTGATAACTGGAAGTTCGCTGTCTGTAACTGGTCACGCAACGTCTGAACTTCGTTCTGTGTCATATGATCGATGATTCTCTGTGTGTTTCTGTCATTGTTCTGCATGATGTCACAGCAACACTGACTTAACTGGAACTTTGCACTGTCAATGTTTCTGTTTGTTTCACAGCAACACTGCTGTGCGTCAAACCTGCTCTGGTTAATTGCCGCATTTACTCCTGAGAATCCAGAACAAAGGTCACGCTGTACACCATTGAAACCATTGAGCATAGTTGTGTTCTGTGCATAGAATCCATCACAGAGTCCATTCTCCAAACCATTCAGTTTGTTCATCACATTCTGGTTGTCAAATCCTCTCTGCACCTCTGCACTTGTTGCAACCTGTTCTACTCCACGATTGTTTCCGAAGAAGCCACCGCCTCCCCAAGCAAGCAAAAAGAACAAGAAAAACACCCACGAACCATTGCCGCCAAACATTCCGTCATCATTGTCTCTCTGCAATGCGAGAGCATCTGCTACACTTAAACCGCTTCCATCCATACCCATAGTATGTACCTCCTTTAAATTATTTTATTTATATAAACCTTATCGGTTTATACCATGATTGTTTTGTTTTCCCATCATTCCAGAAAACTGTTTTTCAAATTGTGCATAGGCTTCATTAAGGTCAATTCCTCTTTGTTTGCATAGATTGTTTGCAATCTGCTTTAATTCTTCCTCAGACTTTCCCTGTGCCATCTGTTGCGCTCTCTGAAATAACGGGTTACTTCTTAACATCTGATTTACCATTTGTTGCATCATAAGGCATTACCTCCTTCAACCCTTCAATCTGTCTGTTCAATTCTCCTATTGTTCTTTCAAAATCTTCTCTTAACACATATTGTGTGTTATTTCGATTGTCTCGTTTTGTTTCACCTTGTCTACGTTCCTGTAACACATATGTTTTCAATTCAGCAGAACCATCTAACAGAATTTGTTTAGTATAAATACAATGGTTTGCAATATCTGTAAACACAAATAATGTTCCATCAAGGTCAATCATACTTGCTTTTGCTTCGTCATAACTTGATACTGGTCTACCCTTTAGAACTTGCATCTGTGCTCCCATCTGTTGATTATTCTGCATTTGATAATTGTTCGGCTGATATGCCCCGACATTATATTGCTGTTCTATCTGGTTCAACCGATTTTGTGCTAACTGCTGTTGATATGGATTCATTCCATACCCTGTGTTGTAGTTTCCATACATCTATGTTCCCTCCTTCTATTTTCTCTGGTACTTCTCTCCTGTTATGATTCTATTATATAATGAGTAAAATTCTTGAAATATAAATAAAGTATACGTTAAGTATCTGAAAAGAATTGCAACAAAAAAGGAGAGCTTTCGCTCTCCCAATTCTTAAAACATCTTGCCAATTTTCATCAGCATTTTACTATGTTTCTTTTTAACTGTTACTTCTGACATTCCTAACTCGTCTGCGATAAATGCCATTGTTTTCTGTTCCTTGTAATGCAACCACAATATTTTCTTTTCTTCTTCTGATAACATTGTTTGTTCTGTCGTAACATAATCAAACTGGCTCTCGTACCATACAAAACCACAATATCCAATTATTGCTTCAAGGAACATTAACACAATTAACACAACTATAATTTTATCCTTCATCCTGTTAGAACGTCTGTATTCTTTCTGTGTATCTAATAAGATATTCTCAAACTCGCTTTGCATATGTTCTATAACCTCCTTCATTTACATAAACTTGCTGAATATCAATGAAATAACCGCATATTATTATGCGAAAGGAAGATGGAAATAGATATATTCCTTATTTACACACCCATATTGCATTGATTCTATAATAATTATGCGCTGTCGGTGTTGAAAACTTTATATTGCCATCATCGGTTACAAAAGCAGAACATTTTATTGTTTCTCCGTATGAAATATTGCATCCCCACATATCTATATTTACCAATGATTTAGGTCTAAGTTCTTCTGGTATACTTCCAGAAGTAAGGAGGTATAAATTATCTGCAAAAAACGTAGTTCCAGCTTTTAAAACCATTGACGCATTAAGCAGTACGATTCTACCAATCTTATAACATGAAAAAGTTTGTATATCATAAAATGTTTGAAATGGAAATGATGATAACGGATATTCGCAAATATCCGTTTTCTTATTTAATTCATCAACCACAAGCGCATCGACATAATATCCTTGTTCAGTATTTGAGCTTACCTCTTCCAATGTTTTTAATGTTTTTCCTATAATACTATCATATAAACTGTTAATTGCATTTACAATAGAATCTTTTACAGTTGTTTTTAGATTGCTCAACAACCCTATCTGTGTTTGTAGACTTCCTGCCGCGTCTGTAGATAATTGACCTTTCATTTCGTTAAACCATGTCTTGAATGTCTCATCATACTGCTGAAACAACTCTGTTGTATCTATTTGGTCTATCACACCAGTAACAAACCCACAATATGCTTTATCTGGTCGTTTGTCTGTAATGTCCTCTGCATTTAACTTTGACGCATTTGGCTGTACAATAATCGTTGACAATATCAAATCATGCCTATTATTGTTATTTGTAGGATGGTCACTTATTACATCTTCTTCCAAAACAATACTTACCTTTCGTTCCGCTTTGTCCAATGTACAACGGATAACATCTTTTACAATGTATGCTTTTGTGTTCACAGGAATTGTAATTTCCATATCCTCTGTCAATTCATACCAGTACCCATCTATGTAGGCTTTTCCCTTTCTTACAATCACAACAAACGGTTTGCTAGGTGAATCATCAAACACAACTTTCAATTGGTTCGCTGGGTTCGCATACACTCCATTTGAGATAAAATTTGCAAAATACTCTGCGAACTGTTCCGCATCATACTCTCTGTCATATGTTCCATCTTCAGCTTCTCTCGCATTAAAAAAACCGCTTTTCTCTGCCATGTTATATCACTCCTTTTCTTCTCAATCTTTCATTTATCTGTATGCTACGATAACCGAATGTAATGTCAAGTATTTCTCTTGAACCCTCTCTGGACTTTGTTACCTCTGTTATCTGTGCATCCACTGTTATGCCTAACTCATTGTCTACTACCGTAACAAAATCCCCATTGTAAAAATCTCTACCATACTTGTATTTCTCATTTTCATTTGTAACGGTAGAATCATATGAAACAGACACAATATGTTCTTTTAGTTTTTCCTTTCCCCTCTGTGTGAGCATTTCTTTGTACTCTGCGTCTGTATATGATTTATTATCAGTTGTTTTCTGCAAGTCTCTTGCATCAACAAATAACTCATCCCGTAGCCAACCTACTGCATCCCATTCATCGTCTGTTCCTTTTATTCCATCTTGGTAAACCTCAATCCATGTTCTGTCATTTCCTTCTCCTTCTCCTGCAACATAAGTAACATTGCAATAATCTTTCATATCTTTTTCATATGTAGACCTTGTTAGGTTGCTTAATGAATGAGAAAACTCAATAGGTTTATTTCCACTCTGATTGTTTTTTGTTCTATCTTCTCCGAATCTAATGTTAAAATACCATTTTTGTATATTTGTAATAGGAGCTTGTTCCCCTAATTCATATCGTTCCGTAATCACTGGTAAAATATCAAACCCCATTTCGTCCTGTTGTAACAATGGCTGTACTGCATCATACACACTTCCACCTGTCCATTGCCCATTATTTATCTGTGTCATTTCACTTAATCTGTCGCTTGGTATATTAAACTCAAAATTAATATACCTTTTATCTCCAACAGAGCCAACACACATATTGTTTTTCACAAGTTGTTTTACCACCTCTGCTGTTCTTCCGCTGTATATCTGCTGTTTATATACAACACTTGTTTGGAGTTTGTATTTTATCATACGTCCTGTAATCTCAATTGTTCTTTCAAACTCACTGTCACTGTCCTTTACTACCTTATCAATTCTCCCCATCATTGCTCTGTCAAATGCAACAAAAAACACTTCGTTTTTATCCAACAAATATAGGTTTTCATCACATAAAATAGCATTTATTTTAAACTCACCAACACCATTAAACTTATCTGTGTACTGCATAAATGTGTACTTTCTTAATATATCAATTCGTTCAAAATACTTGTTAAATACTGTAATCACTTCCATACTGTCACATTCCTTTCAGATTGAGGAATTGTTCATCCATGTCTATTGTTAGATTCACAAACACGTCATTGCCTTCTTCCACAGAATATCCATACAAATTGCTCCCCTGTTTGAATTTTAAAAACGTACTCCCTTCAATCACATCAGCAATTACATTTTCATCCTTTGATTTTCCTGTTGATAAATAATTAACATGGTGATATAAAACACTCTCTTCACCAACCTTTGTATTTATCAACAGATAATCTCCTTCTTGCAATGTTAATCTTATCATAAACTTTTCATTTGTATAGGCATTAAACATGGTTGGATTTTTCACTGCACCGCCAACCGCTTCGAGTTTGATGATTCCACCAATGTCACAATCTCCATCATTAATAACATTGATAATCTTCTGATTAGACACAACACCCATAATGTTCCCCATTTCCTTCAAAATCCATGGAAAACGGAACTTTGGTTGAACTTTTGCTAACACTGTTTGTTTTCCTTTGTTCAATCGAAACATAGGAGAAAAACAATCAACATCTATTGTGAACATACACAATACTTCATTATTTTCATTTTCTTTGTTACTGAACTTTACGGCATTTGACGGTCTGCCCTCTATAAAATATTCGCCTATAATAATGCGTATATCCTGTAGCGGATTAATTACTCTGTTCAATTCATACTTCTTTTGTTCTATATCTTGCAACTGTGCTTCTAAAAATTCGTTCCAACCTCTACCAAGAAAATCCCTTCCATGTACTCTAGAAACAACATACCCTGTAATGGATGGTTTTCTTGTTCCAAGTTCCACCCCAGACAAGGAAACCCCTATCTGGAACGGAACTCTATATGTACTGAAACTTACGGATGGAACATCCCAATCAACTTCATCCAAAACATACTGGGTATAGCCATCCCTCGCAAGACTTAACTGTTTTCCATTTACCTTGTTTATTATCTGCAATTCCTGTATCATATTTTTCCCCTTTCTAATAACCAAGTGCTAAGTCTCGTTTTGCTTTCTTCATTTGTCTTGCATACTCATAAGGTGTCGGTTTCGTGTTATAGAAATTGAATGTATCTCCACCTTTTCCTGTTCCACCTTCATTATACTCTCTGTTCTGTTGTTTTGTCAACACCCTTTCACCTTCATGTAATTCTGCAACATATCCATTGTACGGAACATAATCTAAACCATTTGCATGTTTTCCATCCACAGACTTTGCGGCTGATTTTGCATCATTCGCACCAGAAACAATGTCCTTAAATCCATCAATGATTCCAGAAACAAAACTTCCAATCTTTCCTACGAAATCAGAAACCCAACCAAGTATGCTATCTCCGATGCTCTTAATTCCGTCCCACAAACTCTGGAATATGTCTTTTCCTGCATTGTACAACTGTGAACCAATTTCAGAAACCTTACTAGGTATTTGCTGAATGATTTCCCAAGTCTTGCTAGGTAGACTTGTAATAAAACTAATAAAACTATTTACAAAGTTTGTTGCTACCGACCTTGCCTGTGAAACCATGTTAGCACCCCATGAAATCACATTGGACACCGTAGAAGTGAGCCACTCCCATATTCTACTAGGTAACTGTGAAATCCATTCTATTGCACCGTTTACGAAGTTTGAAGCCGCCAACACAGCATTGTTATACATCTCAACGCCCCATTCAATCACATTTGTTACAACATTTACCAACCATGTCCAGATTCTATTAGGTAATTGAGCAAACCACTGAACAACTCCCTGTATAAGTAATGGTAGTTCTGTTGTTATCCATGTCCATAAGTTTGTTGCAAACGAATAGAAATAACCTATCAGTTGTCCGATTGCATACCCAATCATATATGGTAACTGTTGAAACCACTCTACAATGCTATTGATTGCATTTGGTATTGTTTCATTCACAAATGTATTGAACGCTTCTGGCACTGTTACGGTAAAGAACTCTATGATGTTATCAACGAATCCCTGTATTGCTTCAATCGCACTTGTAAATGCTTCCGGTATTGTTACGGTAAAGAATGTAACAACTGCATCAATCGCACCAGATAGCAATTCTGGTATCCGTCCAAACAATTCGGACAATGTATCAAAAAAACTCTGGAAACCTTCTGCCACTTTGTCAAATCCTAACTTTCTAAGTATCTCTGCTCCAATATCTCCGATTGCTCCTAGGATGTTACTTCCAAGTTTTGAAAATGTTTCAACAATCCCTGTTATAACTCCTTTTACTCCTTCCCCTAACTGTTCCCAATTTCCTGTAAATAATCCAATGAAAATGTCCATCACAGACAATATCTGGTTGAATATCCCATCTAAAATAATTGCAATTCTGTTAAAAGCACCTTCAAACACAGGGGCAAGAACATCACATAAAGCAAACCACACTGTTTTAATTACTTCCGTTATGTTCTCAAAATCAAAACCGAGTGCATTGATTCTTTCCACAACTCCATCAAAGAAATTGTTGATAGATTCTTTGATGCTATTCCAGATTCCAACCATGTTGTCTCTGAACTCTTCGTTTGTTTTCCACAACGTAACAAATGCTCCAACCAAAAAAGCAATAATCGCTATCACTGCCGCTATCGGTGCGGTTATTCCAGATAAAACACTTGCAATACCTAAAGACTCTTTGGAAAATCCTTCCATTGCCAACTCTGCCGCCGTCATTCCTGCCTTTAATTGTGTTATTGCAAGAAACGCTGGGTATACTACATTTTTAATCAAACCAAATGCTTTTGCAAACATTAAAACAACACTTATTACTTTTGACATAATTAACAACACTGGACCGATTGCGGCAAGTATCAATCCAAGTTTCACAATCTGTTCTTGTTCTCCCTCAGATAGACTATTAAACTTTTCCACAAGTCCTGTTATCCACTCTGCTAACTTTCTGATATACGGTGTAAGTTTTTCTCCTATCAGAATCCCTGCTGATTCTAACGCACCTTTTAATTGTTCTACTGCACCTGCTGTGTTATCCATCATAACAGATGCCATGTCCTCTGCCGCACCATTCGCATTGTTTATCTCGTCTGTTAATTTCTGGAAATCTTCATCCGAAGCATTGACGATTGCCAACAATCCAGACATTCCCTCTTGTCCTGCCAACATAGCCGCATACTGCGCTTTTTGTTCTTCTGTCAATCCTGCAAACTTCTCTCGCAACTCCACCATTGTTTGGCTCAACGGTTTCATTGTTCCATCTGCATTTGTTATACTGATTCCAAGTTCTTCTACTGCGTCCTTCGCTTCTCCAACAGGTTTTGCCAACCTTGTTATAGTAGAACGTAACGCTGTTCCTGCTTGACTTCCCTTGATTCCACTGTTTGCCATCAATCCAATAGCAACCGCTGTGTCCTCTATGCTGTATCCTAACGCACCTGCTACTGGTGCAACATACTTAAATGTTTCCCCCATCAAACCAACATTTGTGTTTGATTTGGAACTTGCCTGTGCCAGAACATCAGCAAAATGTGCTGAATCACTTGCCTGTAATCCAAACGCTGTTAATGCGTCTGTAACAATATCAGATGTAGTTGCTAAATCTTCCCCAGAAGCCGCCGCTAAATCCATGACTCCTGCAATACCATCCATCATAGCAGAAGCATCCCACCCTGCCATTGCCATGTACTTAAATGCATCCGCTGAATCACTTGCGGAAAACTTTGTTTTAGCACCCATTTCTATTGCTTTGTCTCTTAACGCATCAAACTCTGAACCAGTAGCACCAGAAATCGCTTTTACCTCTGACATTCCTGCTTCAAAGTCTGTTGCTGTTTTTACTGCCGCCGCACCAACTCCAACAATCGGTAATGTTACGTTCCTTGATAACAAACCACCTGTTGTCTTAAAGGCACTCGACAAACCGTTCAACTTTTGTTCTGCTGTTGCTGACTTGTCCCCGAATACCTTTAAATCATTATAAGCGGAAACAAACCCCTTTGAAAATTTTGAGGTATCGAGTTCAAGGTATGCAATAGCAGTTCCCATATTAACTGCCATGTTTACCCTCCATACGCTTTGTAAAAATCTTTGAAATTACTGTAATGTTTTGGTTCTTCCGCTTGTTCTCTCTGTTCTATGTAATAGGGTTTTTCATCGTTCTGCAACCTCGCTAGAATCTCGCAACATGCTTCATTAAAACAAAAAGCAGTATAACTATCCTCTATCCCTAGAATAACACTAGGCAGACAGCCATACTGCTTTGACATAGCGAGGACGCTCTCTATTTTCCTACTCTGTACGAAAGGACTCTAATGCCTTTACCCCCTGCTGTGCATAGTTGAAAATAAACATCATCTGTTCATCCGTCAACTCAATTCCTGCTTCTTTGATTTCAGTATATGTTGGCTCAACAAATGTTTCCCTTGCCAACAACTCTAACACATCAAACATCTGAGACATCATGTCCTGTTCATCTGGGTCAAACCCTGTTCCATCCTGCACAAACAATTCATTTGCACGAACAAGCAATGTGTTTGGTATCTTTCCCTGTTTTACCATTCCAAGAAGTGATGGTCTTTTCAGTCTCGCAACAAAAGGTTGACCTTCTGCGAAACAAGGTAACTCTACCACCGCTCCACTTGAATACTGCTTCAATTCATCAATAGATGTTACTGTTGCTTTTTCTTTTTTTGTTCTCGTTCCTGCCATGTTTTTATTCTCCTTTTACTCTTTGTTCTACTTTGTTTCGATTTCTGTTGTACTCTCACTCTTCGTCAGACCTGTTTCTGCATCCCCACTCACAAGAGCAGTTCCGCTATCCCCTTCACTGTCTGACAACGCCATAACACTTGCGGTATTTACGGAAGAGGAACTAGGAAAAGACGGTAACTCTTTCACATAACTAATCGTGTACGGTGCTTCTCCTGTTTTCGGTGCTGAATTTATAACATACTCTGGAAGTCTAAAAACACCATCTTCTGTGTTAATCGTGATTGGCGTTCCTTGACAATTCGGGTATGTAATCTTCTCATACTTTACAATCTGTCCACTTGCATCATACTCTGCTGAATATGCGTCAAGTTCAAATACCTGTCCTTTCTCTGCACTTCCTGCAACTGGCGGTTTGTAAACAAGTGTGTCTCCTTCTCCTTCGATTGTTCCACCTTGAAAAATCTGAACGAGTTCTGGAATGAACACATTGTCTGTCAATGTAATCTGATGTCCTGTAATTGTTGTCTCTGACGGCTTCTGTGCTAACAATCTGCCGAGTTTTACCAACTTTACAGCATCCGTTGTTTCTGTCTGCGGTTCTACTCCAATTTTGTTCGCTGTGTCAACTGCGATTTCTAACCCATTATCTTCCGTTCCTGTTCTTACAACAACAAGCGAAACATCAATTGTAGGAATCCCAACCGCTTTCTTTTTTGTTCTAGGCATTTGTTTTACCTCCTTACCAATTTTCTATTTTTCTGCACCCTTGATACTGGAAACTTATCATGTGACCTTTCACATCATCATCATAGAAACTAGGTGTTTCATTCCCTATGTACATTACAAGGGGAAACACCTTCTTCATCTTCTGTTTTGTTTCTGCAACAAGGGTTTCTAATCTGCTGTATTCATCCTGTGGAACATAACACAACAACGTGTAAATTGGTCTTTCACTCGACACCGTTGTTTCTTCTATTGCTCCATCTGCTTTTATAACAATGTATTCTTTCAGACATTCCCCTTTGTGTTGTGATGGAAAGAATACATCTGTTTTTCCATCTTTCTTTAGCACATCATAAACTGTTTTTAAAATACTGCTCATGGTTTCATGTACCTCGTTAATTCTTCATACCCTTCTAGCACTTCCTTGGACAAAGCGTTTACTGTTGGCTGTAAGATTGCAAACCTCTTTTCGTGGCACAACTCTAAATATACACCATAATCAACGCCATGTCCAATGTGGATTCGTACTTTATTTGCTAACACTTCTACCCAACCTGTCAACCTCTGTCTCGCATGTCCTGTTCTGTCTGTCCAAGGTCTATGTGTTTTTGCATAGTTCTCAAACTTCTTTGCACCCTCCTGTGCAAACATACGAATTGCAACCTGTGACTTTGTTTCGGCATTTTCCAGATTTGCCAACAACTTTGAAGCATCAATCTTAATTCCTGCCATCTAAAACCAACTCCAGTGAAATGTCTGTTACTATGTTATATTCCTGTATGTTGTTCTTCTCCACAACTTTGTATGTGTTTTCATTTATTATTAAAAAATCATCAGTCTGTATCTCTCTTGTGTTCTCATACGCTACCATCAGCATTGGCTGTCCTTTGCTGTGTGTCTTTGTTCCATCCTGCATGCTCTGTGTAATATATCCTTTTGATACATGGAACAACCCTTTAACATTTGCAATTTGTTCTGGTTCTTCTTTTGTTGGCTCTCCATACTTATCAACCTTTTTTCGGAAGAATGTATACTCTGTTCCATGCATCTGTATCTCTCTTAAAACCTTGTGGAGTTCCATTTTCATTCTTGCTTCATTCATTATGTCAGCACCCCACTATTCGTAGAAACATATCGGGAAGCCAACATCTTGAAATAACTAGAACTATCCTGCGTAGTCAATCCACTGACATTCAAGCCTGTTGTTTCAGCTTTTAAAATCAATCCTTCATAACTCGCTTTGTTCACATCTCCACCATTGTTATCCAATAATGCCTGTAACTCCGATTCTTCAAAATAAGGAATTTGTTTTTCCCTTAAATTGAATTTTAGCTGTTCTAATTTATCCATTCTGTTCACTCCCTTTCTGTTACATCTTTGCTTCTCTGATTGCTTTCTGGATAATCTGCCTTGCCTCTCGAACATTTCTTGCACCAGATGTGTCAATGTTATGTTCTTTCGCATACTCTGCTAACTGCTCTTTGTTCATCTCTGAAATCGGAATTGTTTCAACCTCGTGTACTTCTTCCTCTTCTTCCTCAAACTCTCCTGTATCAATCATGTCTGTTTCTTGTTTCGCTTCTTCCTCTCCAACAATCCTGTACCCTTTGTTACGGAACAGTGTTTCATAAGAGCGTTTGCTTACCTTTACTGTGTGCTGTCCTCGTCTTGCTGTTACCATTGCCATGTCATTACCTCCCTTTACACAATTACATCAGCGATGTAAACTTGGTCTGCTGTTGGGAAGTCTGGCAGACAAATCATAGTTACTTTTGTTTCAACTGTTACTGGGTCTGCTTTCTGAATGGTTGTTACTGCTACACCTGTGTCTGTGATTGTTACATTTGCAACACTTCCTGTCATAAGGTCAGATTCTTCTGGTGTTGTTCCGAACCATGTGTTGCCTAACTGTCCAGACGGGAACATAACAAACACATCATCTGCAACATATCTCTGTGCTGTTCCTTTTTCATCTTTGTAACGCTTGTCATTTACAACAATCTGTAATCCAAGTTCATCTGCAATGTACTGTTTGATTTTCGCATCTGAAATAAAACCTGCGCCATCTGTAAGAACCATGATGGAAGCCTTAATATCATTGTTAATGCGGAAATATCCGAACACCTTAGATGAACACATTGCTCTCTCTGGTGTTACTCCTGTATCATCAACAATCTTCTGGATTCCTTTTCTAATGTCCTCCATGATTGTTGCTGTCGGGTCACTCCATGACTTTGTTACAGTTACTTTGTGGTCTTCTGGCATTTGATAGTCATACTCATAAGCCTGTCCGTTACCTTCCATAACGATTGTTCCAGTTGTAAGAGCCATCATACGCATACGCTCTCTCTGCGCCGCCGCACCCTCTAACAAATCCATTTCGTCATTGAAGATTCTGTTTACAACTGCATCAATATACGCTTGGTTGTTACTCTCGATAACTTTGTTGAGTTCCTGTCTCAATTCCTCATCAATGTACTTTGATTCCTTGAAAAACGGCATCTGTGCGCTTAACTTCTCGAAACCGATTCTCGGACGAGGAATAGCCGCAACATCAAATGCAGACGCTTTCAGAACAACAGGAAGTCCATTTGAACCCTTTAGCCATTTAAGGTCAAGCCCTAACTTCTTGTCGTCTGGAAACAACTCTTCTCCCATGTATGGCTCTCTCTCTTGTGTCAGCAACTCCCAATACGCAACAATTTCTTCGCTGATAATTAAATCGTAAATACTCATTGTTTTTGTTTCTCCCTTCTTTGTTTTAGCAAGCCACAAACTTAATCATAGGCAGAGCCGCCTTGACCTCTGCGGTAATCTTTGCTTTTGTTTTATCATCAATTCTGTTTGTGTTTACAAATCCAAACAACAAAATTGTACCATTATTATCTCCCACTGTTACATCGACATCATGTAACAGGATTCCTACTGCATTAGATGTCTTGTTAGCATCACCAGACGAAACAGCCGCAGTAAATGCTGTTTCCCTTGCATCAAGGTTTCCTGTAATCGGTGTTCCTGCCTTTGCAATCTTCTTTGTTCCCTCTGCAACTCCTACGGTTTCATCTACCACGATACCCATAGATACTTGATGTTCTACTGCAAAAAGAATCTGATTTCCAGAACCATAAGTTTCTTTCTTAATACCTGTATTGTTCAGCATTGTTTCTACCTCCTATTTGAAATAATGGCTTTTGTTTGTTTTACGTCCTGCTAACAGACGTTCAGCCATAGAACCTTTGTGTTCTTCCTTTGTTTCCATTCCGCCCTTTTCTTCTTTCTTTGTTCCAGACTTCTCAGACGGTTTTGTTACTCTCGCTCTTGTAACTGTTTTGTCCTTGTTCTTTCCCTTTTCTTCTGTTTCTTCTTCGTCGGACTTAAAATACACCTTTCCAGATGTACTGTCTTTGATTTCTGCAATTACAGCATTGATGTCCTTGTCCTTTGTTACCTTTGCTTTTGCAACAACCACAAGGTCGTCTACCAACTCTGGTTTCGCACCTAACTGAACCGCTGAAAACTTCGCTTCTGCAATGATTCTTGCTTCACGTTCATCTGCCAACTCTTTTGTTGTCTGCGTCAGAGTATCATTCTTTCTTTCCAACTCTGTTTTGTTCTTGTCCTCATCTTCTTTATGTTTTGTTACGATTCCCCTAAGTGCTTCTGCATCCTCAATTCCAAGTTCTTTCAGAAATCCAGACAACGCTTCGCTTTTTACTTTTTCAACATCAACTTTTGTTTCTGTCTGTGTTTCCGTTGTTTTCTGTTGTGTACTATGCTGTGTCTGCTGATTCTGTGTCTCTGTTCCCTGCTGTCCTTCTGTTCCTTTTACTTCTTCTGCCATTGTTCTAACCTTTCCTTTCTTCTTCAAAATATTTGCAATACTTTGTCTGCAAGATTTTCATTTCTCTTTCTAACCGTTTTTGTTTCTTCTCAATATCTTTTAACTTTCTCCTGTACTGGTGTTCATCTTTGATTGTTCCTAACATTGCTGTATGTCTGCGAATCTGTTTCTTTAAAACCAATGTGGATTGGCTATCATAACAAACATTATATTGTTCTCCACAATGTGGGCATTCCAGATATGTTCGTATGATGTACTGTCCATCAATCTGTTTTTCCTTTTCCTTCAATACATTGTTAAATTCCTTATGACATCTATCACAAGTTACTTTCAATTATATCACCAACCTTTGGGAATGTCAACTGTTCTACTACAACTTTTTTATTTTCATCAAATAATTTTTTTCCGCTACACAGTTCATTCAAATCTTCCCTTTTTCTTCGTAACTCCTTCATCCATCTGTCTTTTTTACGAATATCTTTCGGACTAATTGTTTCTCCTTTCATTTTCTTTCTTGCAACTTTGATTGTCAGACTTTTCAGCTTTCGGAACATTTCTAATGTCTCTGTACTATCAATCTGTACCACATCACGTTCTCCGCAACGCTTACAATCACAATACATAATTTTGTAATATGTTCCTTCCTCGTCATATACATCCATACGAATCAGATTCCCAGAATCAATCTCATTTACTTCTCCACACTTTCTGCAAACTCTCTGAACTTTCACCTATTTTGTTCTCCCTTCTGTTCTTGTTCATTTTGTTATGCAACAAAATCCAACGCATACTTGTCTATGTCTGGATATGTTCCAATCGGTGCTTGATACCACTTTCCTATTTTTCTTGCTATATCTGTCATGCTGTCTGGTATCACTGCTTCAAATGTACACATACCATTTGGATGGTCTAACGGTAACTGGTCTTTTGGGAACACTCCCACACCCAAACCAAATTGGTCTGTCTCTGACCTTTCTCTGCATATCTCGCATACTCTTCCATGGAAATTAGAGGTTAACCACCGATACCCAACGACAAATGGGTCATTTCTATTTACATTCTCAAAGCTTTGTTGGTACGCATGACTTATCATTGTTCTAGCCAATCGTAACGCATTGTAATCAATCTTTCCAAAATA
>ERZ827522.496-NODE-496-length-49204-cov-10.281084_pt1 | contig 49204 bp, 44 predicted proteins | sample MGYA00519580_ERZ827522 | MGnify/ENA primary metagenome ERZ827522 (study PRJEB31778, sample SAMEA3449340) | human gut metagenome | biome: human gut; feature: human-associated habitat; material: faeces | place: United Kingdom | collected 2010/2012 ... | reverse complement strand
TTAGATTTAAGGTTAACAAAAGATTGGTTGCTCGGGATGAGTAGCCATTTTTTGTTTTATATGGTTATATAGTTTCCCTATATTAATCTTTATTCTTCCATCCGATTGGTTTCCTTTATAATTTATAGATGATTTTGAAAGCAAAATGATTTTTATATTGTTATTAGTGCAATATCAACGTTCTATAAGCTTGTTCTATTTATTAATTATTAAAGGAAACATTATGAAAAAAAATCTATTGTTAGTTGGAGCACTTGTAAGTGCTTTCCTGTTGGCTTCTTGCTCAGGCGGGGATAAGAGTAAAGCTCCTGTTGTCAGTACGGCAGATATTGAAAATGCGGCAGAAGTAATCAAGTATTATAATACTTCGCTTGGGGTGTTGAAAGATATGGTGAAGGAAAAAGATGTAAATGCTGTATTGGATTATATGGAACAAAAAGGAAAAGCCCCGGCTCTTTCTGCCATTGTTCCTCCGGCCGTTGTTTCAAAAGACTCGGCAATAGTGTTGAATCCGGGTAACTGTTTCAACGAGGAGACCCGCCAGAATCTGAAACAGAACTATACCGGATTGTTTCAGGCAAGGACAGAATTTTATGCCAACTTTGATACTTATCTTTCTTATTTGAAAAAGAAAGATGTAACGAATGCGAAGAAATTGTTGGATGTGAATTATCAGTTAAGCACGCAGATGTCCGAATATAAACAGAATATTTTTGATATTCTGAGTCCGTTCACCGAACAGGCCGAGCTGGTACTTTTGGTGGATAATCCGTTAAAAGCACAAATTATGTCTGTCCGAAAAATGTCTTCCACAATGCAGAGTATTCTGAATCTTTATGCACGTAAACATAGGATGGACGGTCCACGTATTGATCTGAAGGTAGCCGAGCTAACTAAACAACTGGATGCGGCGAAAAAACTTCCTGTTGTAAATGGTCATGAAGGCGAAATGAAGTCTTATCAGGCTTTCCTTTCACAAGTGGAAACATTTATAAAACAGGTGAAGAAAGTAAGGGAAAAAGGAGAATACAGCGACGCTGATTATGATATGCTGACCAGTGCATTCGAGACTTCCATCATTTAGAATATTAGAATGAATGTTATACTTTTCGATGGTATATGTAACCTTTGCAATGGTGCGGTTACATTTGTTGTAAAGAGGGATAGAAAAGGCTTGTTTCGTTTTGTTTCATTACAGTCCGAAACGGGGAAATCCCTCTTGAAACGATATGCTGTTGAAAGTACTAATAAAACTCTTTATTATTTTCGGAATAATCGTTGTTATTCCAAATCTACAGCTATACTCTATATTTTAAAAGATTTGGGGGGATTCTGGCAGTGTCTTTATCCATTAATTCTTATTCCAGCTAAGCTGAGGGATGCGATTTATTTATTGGTTTCGAAATATCGGTATAGAATATTTGGGAAAGCAGATTCATGTATAAAACTGTTTGGTTTTTCTTCGGAAGAATCTAAAAGATCAGATTAATTTTAACTTATCTAAAAAAAATATATCTTTGTGGCAAAGATGTACATTTTTAAATAAAGAAATATGGATAAAGTGATTATTAATTCTTATGAAGATTTTGAGAAGTTGATAGGTCAGCAGATTGGAGTCTCTGACTATCTGGAAGTTTCTCAGGAACGTATCAATCTTTTTGCTGATGCAACATTGGATCATCAATGGATTCATGTGGATACGGAACGTGCTAAAGTGGAGAGTCCTTATCATAGCACTATTGTTCACGGATATTTGACATTGTCATTGCTTCCTCATTTATGGAATCAGATTATTGAGGTCAATAATTTAAAAATGATGATCAATTATGGTATGGACAAGATGAAGTTTGGACAAGCTGTATTGTCAGGCCAAAGTGTACGTTTGAAAGCAAGTCTCCATTCTTTGACTAATCTGCGTGGTGTGGCTAAAGCCGAGATTAAATTTGCGATTGAGATTAAAGATCAGCCAAAGAAAGCCCTTGAAGGTATCGCTATCTTCTTGTATTATTTTAATTGAGAGTAGTACTGAAGGTGTGTCATAACTCACTACAGAGTAACACAGGGTTCCACAAAGTGAACTTAATCTATTGATAACTAACGATGCTGATCTGTGGCGTATCCGGGTTTTGACACATCCTCATTTGGTGTACTCGCTCTATTTATTTAAAAAACGAAAGAAAATCCATCCTGTAACATTGGTTACAAATTATTTGTATCTCCTTTCCGACCTTTGCTCACTGAATAATAAAAGATGAAAGTTATGAAAGATTATAAACTAATGGCGGTTGGACAAATTGTAGCCGATTGTTTTGATTATGCAAAGGTCTTCAATAAGTATGGTATTGATTTTTGCTGTAATGGAGATGTTTCCCTGGCTGATGCTTGCGGGAAAATGGGGATAGACGCAGATTGTTTGCTTGAAGAATTGAAGCAAACAAAATCGGAACAGTCCTTAACTCTTGACTTTAAAAGTTGGCCTATAGATTTATTAGTAGATTACATTTTGAAGTTCCATCATCGTAATATCCGTTATCAGGGACCGCAAATTCTCCAGTTGCTTGATAGGGTTTGTGAAGCACATGCCGGAAAGCACCCGGAACTTTATGAAGTGCGTGAACTGTTTCAGGAATCCTGGATAGATCTGAACAATCATCTTACTAAGGAGGAGATGGTTTTGTTTCCTTATATATATGATTTATTTGATGCGGTGGCTCAACATCGTCCTATTCCGGCTTTCCATTGTGGAAGTGTGAGTAGCCCTATTTCGGTAATGATGAGCGAACATGATGCCGAAGGAGAACGTTTTCGCAGGATTTCCGGGTTAACTCATGGATATCTGGTACCTGGTGACGCTTGTAGTAGTTATAGGTTGCTACTTGAGATGTTGAGGACGTTTGAAGATAATTTGCACCATCATATTCATTTGGAGAACAATATTGTTTTCCCAAAGGCTATAGAGTTACAAGAGAATTGTGAACGAATGTGTTAATTGTTAACGTTTTTAATGCGAAGTATTAACAAAATAGGAGTGAATATTAAACGGTGTTATAATACGGAATATTTTTGATCTGATATTTGCTAATTGATTGAAATTCGGTATATTTGTATTGTGTTTTTTTCATAAGTATTAGATTTAAGGTTAACAAAAGATTGGTTGCTCGGGATGAGTAGCCATTTTTTGTATAAGACACTTTGGTTGCTTATTCTACAATTAAAATAGGAGGATCAGAATCTGTATCCTAAACCTATTCTTAAACCCGGATAAACGGCAGAAGTTCCATTTGAAGATCCGATATAGCCGACTCCACCCGATAGATCGAATAGAAAATGCTTCCATACGCGACGGAATCCCCAATAGGGGGTGATAACATATATGTGGGCTGCTTTCACTTCACTGGTAATGGTTATAGGAAAAGAATATCCGAAATTAACAGATAAATACCCGCCGGAATTGCCCCAAGTACGTTTGCCATTGCGATGTCTTTTCTTCAGGTTATAATAAAAACGTGGTTCTATGGCTAAATCTCCGGTTACTAAATGATAGTCTTTGGTGTCGATATGAAATTCGCGGAGTGATTCCATTTTGAGCTGTAGTATTCTTCCAAAAGCATAAGAAGATCCTGCGCTAAAAATAATAGTCCCTTTGGGGGCAAAAGCATATTCATAACTATAGGCTAGTCCGATGCCATTTAAACTGATGCTGTGACCGGAGACGGTTTGGAATTGGGCAGATACATCGGGCTTTTTTCGAGGATTGTGTTCGGCACGGATAGAAAGGGCGAATAATGTAAGTAGAATTGTGGTGATAAAGAGTACTTTCTGCATATGTTTTCTGTTTTTGGTTTTATAATTGATTTCTTGATTATAAAGACAGAAAAAATTAGAAGATTCCCTATTCGGATGATAAGAATAATTTTACGATAAAATATAAAATCTAAAGTTTAGGTAGATCGCTATCACCGTTACTGACCTAAACTTTAGATTCTGTATGCTATGCAAAATGCTTGTTATTTACGGATACATCTGACAGAAAGAGCTCTGTCTGTTATATTACCATCTTTTATTTCATTTGTGGTATGCAGCAAATAGATTGCTCTGTTTGTCTGATTTCCAGATGAATTGGTAGACCAGTATACCACTGTATATAAGCCGTTGGTATATCCGTTCTTACTTTTTAGAATATATCCTTCTGGTACTCCATTGAATCCCGTAATGTTTAGTATGGGAAGCTTATCACCATTTTCATCGCTCGACCATGGTCCGAATTTCAGTTTAGAAGCATCGTTGTTTATATATTGCTTTAATAGTTCCCACTCGGTTTCGGTAGGAATACTCCATCCTTGAGGTGATAGCTTGCCAGAAATAACAGCTTCTGAATTGTAAAAGTAAAAGTCTTGAGGTGCATCTTTAAATTTGCCGGTGTAATAGCCTGCTGTTGTTGTAAAATCTTTTTTTAAAGTAATTGCTTTACCGTCAGTATAGTGTGTCGCTTCTAGACTACGTCCCATCCAATATTGGATTCCTATTTTGACTATAGGGTAAGTTTGGGTTTCCGTATTTCGTATATCTGTCAAGACCTCTTCTTGTAATCGCACCGGTAGAGGGTTTTCCGGCTTAGAAATTGATATTGAGTTGTCTTGGGTTATATAGAAGTCGCTGATGATGCTTTGATTGCCTGGCGTGTAGTCTAATGCGTTATTAACTTTGTTCCAAGAGACTTTACCTCCATGAATGGATGCTGGTTCGTCAAGTAAACAAATTACTGTTCCGTTATTCAGATCTGTTGCTCCGTTTAGGACGGGATAGACGACAATGGCTTGTGCGTCGATGTTATCAGCTAAAAGATACTCTTTACATATTTCAGCTACCTGAGTTCCTTCGTTAATTGCCTTATAAACGTTACTTTTACTGAATTTTAGAGCTGAGAGATGAATTACGCCTGATGTTTCCTGGGCTGTCGTTTCACCGGAATCCCCTTCTGTCCAGTCTGTAATGCTATGATCGAAATTGTTGATTTGGATACCTTCGGATGATTTATAAATAATGGCTATAGAACAATTTTTTTCACTGGCTAATTGAAAATTATCAGGAAATGGACAACTATAGCTTTTACCGTTTATATCTATATTTATATAGTGATTGTCAGATTCTATTTTTTCGGGTATTAATATGACTTCTTTTCCTGTCAGAGCGTTATTCTCTATTTTCCATTCTCCATGAGGTGTGACACTAATTGTTTGTCCCGATGGCTCGAATCGATCTGTGAGAAAATCATATGATGCGTCCGAATGGAATCCATTTAATGATAGAGATGGATTGTCATTTAAAAGTTCATCTATATCTTCTCCCGGAGCTGGTTTTATAGTGATTTTCAGTTTGCAGAGTTTATGTTTATATTCCATAGATACCATATTTTGACTGGGGGTAATATCACTGTTTGTAGCGATCATAAAGTCGGAGAGCGAGTGTTTGCTTACAGAACTTTGGTCGGTATGTATTTGGACTTGCATTATACTTTGGTCTTGGTTAATACCTGTTTCTTGAAAAGGGTAATAACTTATAAAATCACATTTACCGTCTCCCTTGGGATAATAGATTGTTTCTTCCGGTTGGAAACCGGTTGCTTGGGAACATGTGAAACGCATATTGTCAATGTATCGTTTCTGGTTGATGGTTGATAATTGTGTCAATACATACAGACCGATGGCATCTTTTTCCTGAAATTCATTATTGATAGCACGTGTGTGGTTACATAAAATTTGTGTAGAAAGACGGATGGGTATCTCTCCGGGAATATCTACAGGATCTTCTGAAATTTCATTTACACATGAGATTGTAAAGAGTAGAGGCATCATTACGATTTTTATCATAAAAGATGCAATTGACTTGTTTTTCATGATTTAGTTTTGGGGTTATTTATTTGTCTTTTTAGTCGTTTGGTTTATGTGATAACAAAACTAGTGTTATTAATATAATTATTACTATGAATTACGATAATATTTTGAATTTATATAATAATTGTTTAATTGGATACGATGCTTACATTATTATATAAGAGAAAGGGTAGTTGGGGGAGAGATTAGTATGTATTATTTGTATTGAATATATTTATTGCAGTAGTACCAATAGGCCGGCAAGAGGAGAAAATGCCTTGCCTGCCTATATTCTTTTGAAGATTTACCGGATTGGAATGTAGATTTCGGTTAATAACTCTTCGGGAGGAGTACATGATGGATCATTAAGATACCTTTCAGCACTTGGTTCATCGCTTAGTGTACACTCCATTTCAGGTAGATATTTGCCGTAAATTGTGTCATACACGGCTTGCAACTGATCGTATGAACCCTTGTATAGGAAGGTTGCATAACGTCCGGCAGGCAATTGCTTGAATCCTACATTTCCTTTCGGCCTTGCATTTGATGGTAACAACATACATACGTCAGTACGAAGTTTATCGGTTGGGGTTACTTTGGGGTCATCATGGTAGATACAGAGTGGAGAAGGGTCTCCCATCGGAAGATTTTGTTCTTTCACAAACTGAATGAGGTGCATCCATGTGCCTGCATAGTCATTTAGTTTATAATCACCAAAGAGGCGGATATAAATTACATTTCGTTGGGGGAGTTCTCTGATTTCCTTTTTCAATTCCAGATCCGGTTTAATAATTGCTGGTTTCATAATTACATAGTTTTTATTATTACGATATTCTGTTGGAGAGATACCATACATTTGTTTGAATATTTTGGAAAAAGACGATGGAGAAGCATATCCGATCCGATAGGCAATATCGGATATGGAAGTTGATGAATAACGTAATAGGCGTGCCGCTGCTTCAGTTCGTGTCCGGACAATAAAGGTACCGATGGGTTCACCCAAAAACGCTTTCATAATGCGGTGAAAGTAGAAGGGGGAGAAATGGGAAATTCTGGCCAATGATTTCAGGTCAATTTCTTCACCCAAGTGGAGATTAATATAATCTACTACTGCATTTACACACTTCTGATATTCTTCTTGCGTTGTCTTTTTTCCTTCCATGATTCAATTGGTATTTCAATGTTGCAAAGATAGGGTGAAAAGAAAGAGGGCACTTGTCCGATGTTGCTGAATGCAAATAAAAATGCTACCAGTCAATTTCTTCTATGCCTCTGCTTCGTAAAAAGGTATTGGCTTTACTGAAATGTTTGCAACCGAAAAATCCATAATCGGCGGATCGGGGAGAAGGGTGTACGGCGGTTAATATTAAATGTTTATCGGTATCGATTAGTGATGCTTTTTCTTTGGCATATGATCCCCATAACATGAATACCAGGTTTTCACGTTCTTCACTTAATTTTTTGATGACTGCGTCGGTGAAAGTTTCCCATCCTATATTACGGTGTGAACCTGTTTCGTGAGCTCGTACGGTAAGTACGGAATTCATGGGGAATACTCCTTGTTTGACCCACCTATCCAGATTACCCGAATTGGGAAGCGGCTTGCCTAGATCCTGATGTATCTCTTTAAAAATGTTGGAAAGTGAACCGGGAATAGCGACACCGTCCGGTACGGAAAAACATATACCATAATATTGTCCCGGATTAGGATATGGATCTTGACCTAAAATGACTACCTTTACATTCTGAAAAGGACATGAATTGAATACATGAAAAATTTGATGTCCGGGTGGAAGTATATGTGCCTTCCCGTATTCATTCTTGACAAAGTTCACTAATTTTTCGAAATAGGGTTTATCGAACTCTTCTTGCAGGCGCTGTTGCCAGCTACTTTCTATTTTGACATTCATCGTATTGAGGTAAGATTTGATTTCAACAAAGATATTAAAAAAATCAAGAATAAACTTACCTAATACATTATTCTTCTATCTCAATCCAGAATGTTGTATCAGAGGATTCTACTCTTTAATCATTGTCAGTAACATTTTAAATCTTTCAATAGCTGTCAATGCATGCGGCGCATTAGCCGGAAATACAATACTTTCTCCTGCATTTACCGTAAAAACTTGTCCATTTACAACAATATTCGCAGATCCTTCCAATACCTGTACTAAAGCATCGAATGGAGCACTGTGTTCGCTAAGTCCTTCGCCTTTGTCGAATGAGAATAAAGTAATGTTTCCGGCAGGGCTTTTGATTAACTGCTTACTGATAATTCCACCTTCAGAATATTCTACTAATGAGGCTAGATGGAGTACAATTCCCTTTTTGAATGACTGTTCCATATTCTTATTTGTTTTTTCATTCTATGTGAAAATAAAACGTTTGAGGGAGAAAATTGTTTATCCGCTTCTTTTTTATACTTTTGTTCCGTATTCATCATTAAGTCATTAATCTCCTACATGAAACTTTGTATATAGCTAAGCTCGACGAATAATTTTTTCTAAATAAAATTATTCAGCTATAGGATAGATGCCTCGGCTTCTCTCCCTGAGTTTCATATCTATTTATTTATTTATCAGTTATGTACATGTTGATACTGTTGGGTAGGATATCTTCCTTGTGTCATAAATGTGCAGTATTCATAAAGTTGAGCAATGAATTATACTTATCGACAAATTTGGCTTATCAACTATCCTGTGATGTTGAGCATTCTGATGGAACAATTAATCAATATAACCGATGCTGTTTTTCTAGGGCATGTTGGTGAGGTGGAACTTGGTGCTTCCGCTCTTGGCAGTATTTATTATCTTGCTATTTATATGTTAGGATTTGGTTTTAGCTTGGGAGTACAAGTGATGGTTGGACAGTACAATGGAAAGGGACATTATACCGGAACAGGCGGAACTTTCTTTCAGGGGTTAGTCTTTCTATGTGTACTTGCTATCTTGCTTAGCCTCTCTTCTTATTTTTTTTCTCCGTTTCTTTTGAGATATTTTGTGCACTCTTCTGAGATATATTGTGCCGTGATTGATTATCTGGATTGGAGATGTTTCGGTTTGCTTTTTTCTTTTCCCTTTCTGGCATTTCGTTCTTTTTATATTGGTATTGTCCGAACCAATGCTTTGTCATGGGCGGCACTGGCAGCCGTTCTAATAAATATTCCCTGTAATTATTGGTTTGTTTTTGTTCTTGATAGAGGAATAGCGGGTGCGGCGATAGCTTCTTCTTTGTCCGAAGCTGCTTCTCTTCTGATTATTGTGGTTTATACTTGGCTGAAAATCGATAGAACAGACTTTGGACTAAAATTTATATTTGACAAATGTTTGTTAGTGGAGCTATGGCACCTCTCCGTATGGAGTATACTCCATGCCTTTATCAGTGTTGCTCCGTGGTTTCTTTTTTTCGTGGTTATTGAACGACTGGGAGAAGCTCAGCTTGCTGTTTCTAATATTATTCGAAGTGTCTCTACAATCTTCTTTGTGATTGTCAATTCGTTTGCTGCCACTACGGGAGCATTAGTCAGTAATTTGATCGGAGCAGGAGAGAGGCAATACCTGTTTCCGCTTTGTAGGAAAATTTTAAAGTTGGGCTATGCAATTGGGCTTCCCCTGGTAGTATTAGCTATGGTCTTTCGTCGGCAGATTACTGGATTCTATACGGACAGTTCTCAACTTATTAATATTTCAAGTATCCCTTTTGCAGTGATGTTGCTGAATTATGTGTTTGCTTTGCCTGGATATGTGTATATTAATGCGGTGACGGGTACGGGTAAAACCCGTATTGCCTTTTGGTTCCAGTTGATAACGATTGTTATTTATTTGTTCTATTTGTATCTGCTAAGTCATTATACCGCCTCTCTGGCAGTATATCTGACAGCGGAATATCTTTTTGTGATTTTGTTGGCTGTTCAGTCCGTACTCTATTTGCGGATATCATCGTAAGATCTTTTTAGTCCATGGGCACTCTTCCTTTTTTCTGATAAAAGCATAAATGGTCGTATACATGTCCGTCATAAGTCATTTCTGCTTCATGGAGTATACCTTCGTATACAAATCCGTTCCGTTCCAATAAAAGTCGGGAACGGGTGTTATGCGGATAACAGTTCGCTGAAATCAAATGCAATCCCAGTACGTTAAATCCATAATCCAATATGGTTCGTGTCGCTTCCGAGGCCATACCTTTTCCCCAATGGCACTCTTTCAGCCAGTATCCCAGCATACGTGTCCGGGTATTTTCCCGTTTGGGGTCAGTAATAATACCGATAGAACCCACCAGTGAATTATCTTCTTTGAGAATTATGGCAAAAACTCCTTCATTTCCCATAAATACAGTATGTAAGACCTCTTTGGAATCTTCGATACTTTTATGTGGTTCCCAGCCGGCGTTATTTCCTAAGTTTGGGTTTTGGCAACATTCAAAGAGCTCTTGCAGATCCGTTTCCCGGAAAGGACGAAGAAGGAGACGTTCGGTTTCTAAAATGGTGGTATGCATGGGATTTGATAATTTGTTTTAGGTAAAATGAATATAATATTGTGCAAATATGGCATTTTATTTCCAATGGGTGATATTTATTCATTTTTTATTATCTGCTTAATCATATTTGAGGCAAAAAAACAGGAATCGATGTAATAAATCCCCGTTACCAAAAAAGAAATGCGATCAAAATAACATGAATTGTTTTCGGATCTTAATTATACTACCGGGGGAAGAGATAAAGTGATGCTCTACCAATCGTCAAAGTTTGACCGGAATTGTACTTTGGTTGTTGATGGATAATATATAATTTTCTCTTTCCTTCTTCATAAATCATCTTTTTTTCTCTTTTCTCACTTTTTCTCATACGATTTCGGGACATAATTATCCAAATTTATGTCATAAGATACAGCTATACTTTTATGTCATGGATTTATAAAACACCTTTCAGTGTATCTTATACTTTTGCAGGCAGATTTCAGTAGTTATTAGAGAAATTGATTAGGTGAAAGAGGTTTTATAAACAAAGGAAAAGAGGATATCTTAAAAATATCCTCTTTAAAAGAAAGTAATGATACACAATAATAATCTAACAGAGCGACAATGAACTCAAAAAAAGTACTTTTCATCATCTTCATTTGTGCATTGACTGTGACCGGATGCGATACACAAGAACAAACTACTATAGATAGTGGCTTAACTCTGATACGGGCTACACAAACACTTGATTCTTTATATGCAAATTATTCTGTATCAGGAACCTGTCTGTTAAGAGAGAATTATCCTTCTAATGTAGGAAATTACACAGCCACGTATCTGGCTTCTGAAGAACAAAAAGAAATCCCCAATCAATATTCTTACTTATGGCCTTATTCCGGGACATTTTCTGCTGTAAATGCACTATGTGCAGCAACCGGGGATGAGAGCTATAAGACATTACTCGATAACAAGGTATTGCGGGGACTTGAAAAATATTTAGATATCAGCAGAAGCCCTGCCGGTTATGCCTCGTACATAAACACGGCTTCCCAATCCGACCGCTTCTACGATGATAATATCTGGTTGGGTATTGACTTCACAGATGCTTATCTAAATACAAAAGAAGAAAAATACCTGAAGAAAGCCCAGCTTATCTGGAAATTTATAGAGAGTGGAGCAGATGACAAATTAGGCGGAGGTATCTATTGGTGTGAGCAAAAGAAAGTATCTAAAAATACATGTTCTAACGCACCGGCATCAGTGTTCGCATTAAAAATGTTCAAAGCTATCCGAGATAGTTCTTACCTGATAAAAGGGCAGGAACTATATGAGTGGACTAAAAAAAGACTGCAAGATTCGACCGATTATTTATACTTTGACAATATCTCTTTGGATGGGAAAATTGATAAGTCTAAATATGCCTACAATAGTGGGCAAATGATGCAGGCTGCCACTTTATTATATCAACTTACCGGTCGTAGCCATTTTTTGAAGGATGCTCAAAATATAGCAAAAGCGTGTTATAACTATTTTTTTATAAATTTTATACCTGAAGAAGGGGAACCTTTCAAACTCCTTAAAAAGGGGGATGTATGGTTTACTGCCGTTATGCTGAGAGGGTTCATTGAACTCTACCAAACTGACCATAATAAAACATATATCAACTCTTTCAATCAAAACATGGATTATGCATGGGAACATGTGCGTGATGAGAAGGGGCTTTTTGATATCGATTTCAGTGGAAGAACCCATGATGACCGCAAGTGGCTGTTAACGCAAGCTGCTATGGTAGAGATGTATGCTCGGTTAGCAGTAACTAAATAAATATAAACACTTATTAAAAAAGAATTGGTATGACAAAAGAAAACTCTTCCTAGCTCATTCTTCCTGTTTACATAAACAAGGAACTATCAGATGTTGAAAAATAAATGTCTTTTTAATCAAAGTTAGTATTATGAAAATAAAAAAACACATTCTAATACCTCTAATGGTATTGCTACTTTTTGGAAGTATGGACGCGATGGCCGCCATAGAGCAGGCTATACAAGTAAAAGGTAAGGTTGTAGACAATATTGGCGAACCTGTAATTGGTGCTAATGTAGTTGTAAAAGGGACCACGACCGGAGTGATTACTAGCATAGACGGTAGTTTTGCCATCGACGCTGTAAAAGGTTCTACTATTGTGGTATCTTTTATCGGTTATTTATCTCAGGAAGTAAAAGTAACTGGTAATTTTCTAAATATTACATTAGAGAACAATACGGAATTGTTAGACGAAGTAGTGGTAGTGGGCTACGGTGTACAAAAGAAAGCCAACCTTACGGGTGCTATCGCCACAGTGGGGGCGAAGGAACTTGAGGACCGTCCTGTAACTAATGCTGCCGCAGCACTTCAGGGTAAGGTAGCCAACTTGAATATCTCCAATGGAGACGGTGGTCCGGGTAAGAAGGCATCGTTCAATATCCGAGGTTATGCCGGACTGGACGCAACCTACAGTCCATTGGTTATCATAGACGGTGTAACCGGTTATTTCGATGATTTGAATCCCAATGACATTGAGACGTTGACTGTATTGAAAGATGCTGCTGCAAGTGCTATCTATGGAGCACAAGCTGCCTACGGTGTGATATTGGTTACCACTAAGTCAGGTAAGAAGAATGAAAAGACTGTCATCAATTATAACAATAATTTTTCGTTCAACAGTCCGACCGTACTACCCAAAACAGCCGGTTCATTGGAGTTTTCCAGACTTTTTAGAGAAGCTGACATCAATGGAGGCGGTAGTGGTATTATTGACCTAGAGACGATGGAGCGTATTGAAAAATATTACTATGATCCGACCAGTATTCCCAACAACGTGCCGCAACGAGATAATCCGGACCGTTGGGCTGATTGGGGAGACGGACGTTCAAATGCCAACGAAGACTGGCAAAAAGCTATGTTTAAGAATAACCAGCTCAACCAACAACACAACATTTCAATTCGGGGTGGTAGCGACAAGACTACATACGTCATGTCTCTGGGATATTTGAAAGACGAAGGCAAACTGAGATATTACGATGATCATTATCAACGTTACAATGCGTTGGCCAAAATTACGACTGACGTGACGAAGTGGCTGACCGTGGGCTTGAATGTACGTTATTCACACGAAAAGAGTGTATCTCCCGCTTACGGCATGAATCCGGGTGGCAGTGTCAACGATATGATTGGTTGGACACAAGTAGTGTGGCCTACTATTCCTGTGCGTGATCCCAATGGACATTTCTCTCCGGCCGGACGTATGGTATTCATTGCCGATGCCAATCCTCAGACCTCATACACCGATAACTTCTGGGGCACTGCTAACGTAGTCATCAAGCCACTGAAAGGTTGGACTATCAATGCCGACTTTACCTACAACAAATGGATGAACAAACGTAGTTACTCCAAAGGTCTCATTTATTCCTACTCGGTGAGCAACGAGCCTTACCTTGAAGGTGGATTTGGAACTGAAGATACGCGTGTATGGCAGGAATCTAACAATGATGACTTCACATCAATGAATGCATATACTACGTATGAAAAAGAGTTCAAGGGACACAATTTCAAGATAATGGCCGGTATGCAGTCGGAATATAAGAAGAACTTCGGTCTTTATGCTAATAAAATGGGGATGGTATTACCGGGCCAACCGTCCATCTCTACCAGTACAGGAAAGATAGAGGCCTGGGATTCTTTGGATCATTATGCTACTCTCGGTTTCTTCGGTCGTTTCAACTATGACTACAAGAGCCGTTATCTCTTTGAGTTCGACCTGCGCAGAGACGGTTCTTCCCGTTATGCCAAAGGACACCAGTGGGGAACTTTCCCAGCTTTTTCCGCCGGTTGGAATGTGGCTAAGGAAGCTTTCTTCGAACCTTATACTTCAATACTTTCCGAATTACGTTTAAGAGGATCTTGGGGAGAATTGGGCAATATGCGGGGAAAAAATTACCAATATATCTCTACCGTACCTTATAACGCTACGACCGATTATATTATGGGTGACAAACGAATCAGTGCCTTTGGTGCTCCTAATATGATTGCCTATAATACATGGGAGAAGAATCGTACTTTGGATTTTGGCGTTGACATCGCCGCACTGAACAATCGGCTTACTATGTCGTTCGACTGGTACAGAAGAGATATTATCGGACTTATTACAAAGGGTGTCACTTTGCCTGCCGTGCTGGGTGTAAACTCTCCTGATACGAACAATGCCGATATACGTAATGAGGGTTGGGAACTGACACTCGGATGGAGAGACCAGTTCTCGCTGGCATCCAAATCATTCAACTACAGTGTATCGTTCAATCTTTCAGATTACCAAGGAACTGTTTTGAAATATTCAAATCCCAAGGGGCTGATATATGACTACTACGTAGGTAAGAAGATGGGGACCATATGGGGATATACCACCGATCATATAATGACCGATCCTGCTGAAGCGAAAGCCATTAACGATTCTGGCGTACAGAACAAGTTTGGTGGTGACTGGGTTGTAGGTGACATCAAGTATGTGAATCTGGATGATGATCCTAACATTAACGATGGAAATCAGACGCTGGAAGACCATGGAGACCTCTCTATCATTGGTAATGATACTCCCCGCTATAATTTTGGTTTTGGCTTCAATGCAGACTGGAACGGTATCGACTTTTCGATGTTCTTACAAGGAACCATGAAACGTGACTTATGGCTGGAAGGTCCTGTTGCCTTTGGACTCGGAGGTGGGCAATGGGGTTCCAATGTATGGAAAAACACACTGGACTGCTGGCGTGAGGATGGAAGTAATCCGGATCCATGGTTACCAAGACTCTATTTGTGGAGCACCAGTAAGAATTTGCAGAAACAGACCCGTTACATGGATACTGGTGCTTATTGCCGCCTGAAGAACATTCAGTTGGGATATTCGTTACCGGGAGCTATTATTAATAAGGTAGGGCTGGAAAAAGTACGCATTTACTTCAGTGGAGATAACCTGCTGACTTTCTCCGGTATTAACGAGAACTTTGATCCCGAAGCTCCGTGGGGCGGTGCATATCCCATCTCCAAGTCAATTTCCTTTGGTGTTAACGTTACATTCTAAAACTCTAAAAATACAAAAAGATGAAAAAGTTAATCTATACACTTTGCCTATTTACCGGCATGGCAATCTCTTCTTGTGAAGACTGGTTGGCAAGAGACCCACTGGATCAGATTGCGGATGTGAATCTGACCTATACGGCAGATGAATGCAAACTGTACGTAAATCAGTTTTATACCTCATTTTGGGGCTCGCCTAACAACTATATTTATCATATTGACCGAGGTTCGGATAACCTGCTTAGTGACAATTATCAAGATAACAAAGACTTGATTGAAGGTTTGCACCAGGTTCCTTCCAGTGGCGAAGGCTGGGGAACTACTGAATGGGGAAAAATACGCAGTGTCAACTTTTTGTTGGATAACTGTGACAAGTCTCCCGAACCGGAAAAAGCCCGCAAATACATTGGTGAAGCTTACTTCTTCAGAGCTATGCTCTACTATGAACAGTTTCTGCGGAAGTTTGGCGGTGCTCCCTGGATTGATAAAACACTGGATCTTGAATCAGGAGAATTGTACGGCCCTCGCCTGAAGCGGCACGAGTTAGCTGATAAGATTCTGAATGACATGGATGATGCCATAGACAGATTACCGACATATAGTCAGCAGGAGACCGGACGTGTCTCAAAAGAGGCAGCTATGCTATACAAAGCACGAATTGCCCTGTTCGAAGCCACTTGGGAAAAGTATCATGCCGGTACGCCTTTCGCCGGAGAGGGAAATGTACAGGCTTATATGGAAGAAGCGGCCAGAATGGCGAAGTTGGTCATTGACAGCCAGTTGTTTGACTTGGACAACATGGGCGTGGAAGACGGCTATCACACACTGTTCAACCGTTGGGACTATTCAAGCAGCAAGGAGATTATGCTATGGAAGAAATTTGATCGCTCACTGGGATTTTGGCACAATGATAACCGTAATCCCGGACGTAATGGTGCCGGTGTAGGATTGACCAGGGCATTGGTTGATTCCTATCTCTGCATCAGTGAAGACGGTACACAGGCATTGCCGATAAGCCTGGCCGAAAATTATGCAGGGGATACTAATTTATTGAATGTGGTTGCCAACCGTGACCCACGCTTGGCACAAACAATGTTTACTCCCGGACGTCCGAGAACTATCAACGGGAAGGATACAACGGTTGTGTTCATAAAGCCGAATATTACCCTTTCCGGTGTAGAGAAGTGTTCCACAGGATATGAACTGGCCAAAGGTGCTGATCCCGATGCCAACGAACAGGAGACCATTTCGGGAAGTATCAAAGGAAGTATCATTTTTCGTTATGCTGAAGCACTGCTGATTTATGCAGAGGCAAGAGCCGAACTGGGTAACATCACACAGAATGATTTAGACATTACCATTAATAAACTGCGTGATAGGGTAGGTATGCCACATCTCACACTTTCCGTAGGTTATACCGATCCAAAGGGAGACTTTACGGCAGCAAGAGGTTATGAGGGGGTACCGGTTTCCAATCTGCTACAGGAGATTCGACGTGAACGCCGTATAGAATTAGCATGTGAAGGTTACCGCCACGATGACTTAAAGCGTTGGCGTGCCCACCACTTATGGAATCACGATAGAATACAGGGGGCAAACGCTGCTCAGTTTGAAAACCTGGATTGGTTAGTGAAGTATTTCCAAAACGACTTCCACATTCCCGCCGCAATCAATAAGGCAGATTTCATGGAAAAGGTGGGGCATTGGAGTCCCGAACGTAATCAGGACAACTACTGGGTGGACAGTGAAGGTTATTTTGAACCTTATCAACGCCACATTCCGGACGGACATTTTCATTTCGACCCAACAAAAGCGTATCTTCAGCCGATTCCTACTGAACAATTGGTGTTGAATCCTGACTTGAAACAGAATCCCGGCTGGGAAAAATAGTAATAGTTAAAGTTAAAAATTTAATGTAATATCCATACCTTTGTTTTTCCCTGTCTGTAGGGAGGGGGAAAAGCAAAGGTAAAAAACAGAAAATGAACATGAAGAAAAATGTAATTCAGACATTGATTAGCCTTACCGTCATCATCGGAATTTGTAGTTGCACTACCTCCCCAAAGAAAACAACACAAAAAGAGGAGGCCACAGGAAAATGGGTAAAATATGAAAATAATCCTGTCTTGGGTGGTGGCGATTTAGGTACGGTATTCGATATTTGTGTACTGAAAGATAGTGACTCTTATAAAATGTACAGTTCTTGGCGCCCCCAAAAAAGTATTGCATTGTCCACAAGTAAAGATGGAAAAAATTGGAGTGCGCCGCAAATAGTTTTGCCACCTGTTGAAGGCAGTAGTTGGGAGGCTGACATGAATCGTCCGGTTGTTGTTTACAAAGACGGACTGTATCACATGTGGTATACGGGACAAAATGACGGTAAGTCATGGATTGGATATGCTATAAGTAAAGACGGCTATAACTTTGAACGGCAAAGCAAAGAACCGGTCTTGTCAGCGGAACAGCCTTGGGAGAAAGTTGCGGTCATGTGTCCTCATGTAATTTGGGATAAACACGAGAATATTTTTAAAATGTGGTATTCCGGAGGAGAACAATATGAACCCGATGCTATCGGTTATGCAACGAGTAAAGACGGGTTACATTGGACTAAATGGGACAAAAATCCGATATTTAAAGCCGATCCTGCACAAAGTTGGGAACAGCATAAGGTTACCGCATGTCAGGTGATAGAACGCGAAAATGATTATTTAATGTTTTATATCGGTTTCTATGACATTAATTTTGCGCAGATAGGAATGGCACGTTCCAAAGACGGAATCAATGATTGGGAAAGATACTCCGAAAACCCGATCATTTCTCCTACGGAAGGTGGGTGGGATGCCAGTGCCACTTACAAGCCATTTGCCATTCAAGAGAAAGACTGCTGGATGCTTTGGTACAATGGGCGGAATGAACATTTGGAACAGATTGGTTTGGCTATTTATGACAATCATGACTTAAATTTCTAAGCTATATGCAAATAAAGAAGTTATTTATAGCTTTAGGTATAGTTTTGCCCCTGCACATGCAGGGGCAAAACTTCCTCATTAAAGATGCTCCGGAAGTAATCGAGTCTTACGTCAATCAATTCAATCGTGAAGATAATGAATTGTATAAACAAGATATCCCTAACTGTGGTGCATCTGATTTTTTAAGAAAGAATATTCCATTTTTTGAGTGTCCGGATAAGGAGTTGGAGAAAACATATTATTTTCGATGGTGGACCTATAGAAAGCATATAAAGAAGACTCCTGACGGGTTCGTTATTACTGAATTCTTGCCGGATGTTCCTTGGGCAGGAAAGTATAATACCATCAGTTGTGCGGCTAACCATCATTTCTACGAGGGCCGGTGGCTGAGAAACGCTGAAATTTTATCTGATTATGCTTCTTTCTGGTTTTCTGGTAGCGGGAATCCGAGGCTATACAGCTTTGGGGCTGCAGACGCTATCTACAATTACTATTTAATTCACAATGATAAAATGCTACTGGCCGATTTGTATCCCAAGCTAAAAGATAACTTTGCAAAGTGGGAAGAAGAAAAGCGGGATTCGACTGGAATGTTCTGGCAGGTTGACGACAGGGATGGAATGGAGATGTCTGTTTCCGGACATTTGTCAGAAGGTGGACGTGGTTATCGCCCTACCATTAACAGCTATATGTACGGTGAGGCTGTTGCGTTGGCAAAAATAGCTTCAATAGTAGATCGTGACATGGAAGCCCGGACCTATCAGAAGAAGGCTGATAAGTTAAAAGGAATAATAAACCGGAGGCTATGGGATAAACAGGCTGATTTCTATAAGGTTATACCTCTAAATGGCAAGATGGAATTCTCTTATGCACGTGAACTTCTTGGATACATTCCCTGGTTCTATAATATACCGCCGGATAACTATTCCATAGCATGGAAACAACTATTTGATTCCAAGGGATTTGAAGCAGCCTATGGCCCAACTACTGTAGAACAGCGTTGCCCTGATTTCAAGATTTCATACGAAGGACACGAATGTCAATGGAATGGTCCCAGCTGGCCCTATTTGACTTCCATGACACTGGCAGCAATGGCTAACTATTTCAATAGTTATGATTCTCCCATCATCACTAAAAAAGATTATTTAAGTCTTTTGAACATATACAGTAATAGTCATCGTATTTTATCAGTCAATAACGATACGATTTGTTGGATTGATGAAAATATCAATCCCTATACGGGAGACTGGATATCGAGGACTCGCCTGAAATCATGGAAAAACGGAACTTGGGATGATTCTAAAGGTGGTGTAGAAAGAGGGAAAGATTATAACCACTCTTCTTTTTGTAATTTGATTATTTCAGGATTAATGGGAGTTCGTCCGCAGGAAGATGGAAGTATTATCATAAACCCTCTTGTTCCTGATGGATGTTGGGACTATTTTTGTTTGGATAATGTATATTGCCAAGGCAAAACCATTACCATTATTTTTGATAAGAAAGGGAAAAAATATGGTAGGGGAAAAGGTTTTATAGTTTACGTGGACGATAAATGTTTATCTCATACGACAAGGGTGCAGAAAGTAGTAATCCGGTAATTTATTTATGTAACATTCAGGATACCCTTGGAGGCCATATATCAGCATTTACAAAATACCCTCATACCTTTCGTTTAACAGTGACAAAGGATGAGGGTATTTTATGAGAACAATTAATCCTTTTGCGTAATTCCTCTCCAGTCATCTGTTCGGAAAGGTGAAGCTGGAAGTCCTGCTCCATTATACAAATTGCAGACCGGATTATTGGCCCAAGCATATCGCACAGCAACCGGATAAGGTACCGCTTCAGGTGCACTGACTATAATTTTGTCTCCGTCTATCTCAGCTTTGGCCCAATGGAATTCATGATTGCGCCCGGCTATAGCAAAGCCTTTCAACTCCTTGCCATCGCTACTTTTCAATCCACCATCGGTATGATCAAAAGAAAGAATTATCTTATTTCCTACAATCTGATGGGAGCGATAGATCGGGCCGGAATAAGGCAGTTTTTCCCCATATGTTTTGGCACGGGCAATCAAAGCCAGTCGATGTCCTACGGTTTGTTTATCTTTAGGGTGAATGTCGTTGGCGTCACCTCTGTCTATTATTACAGCCATACCGGTATTGCCTACTGCCAATGCACGCATTTGTGCTTCACGAAGCTCTGCCCACTCTGATTCTGCCGGTTGGGAAACTTCATGCATAAAATTGGCCAGTTGCACAAAATAGAATGGAAAATCCTGTTTCCAATCCCGGCGCCAATTCTCTATTACCAATGGGAAAAGTTCCCGATACTGATAGGCTCTGGAAGAATTATTCTCACCCTGATACCAAATTGCTCCTCGAATACCATAAGATATCAGTGGATGAATCATTGCATTATAAAGGGAAGTCGGTAAATTGGGATCTACGGATCTGTCTATCGGAAGTGCCCCTACCTTATGAGTATCCGCAGCAACCTGATATTTCCAATCACCGGACAGACTAATCTGTTCATCATTTGTAGAGCGAAGATAAAGGTCTCCCCAAATGCCACAGTTACCACCTGTATCCAAGACTCGAATGGCTAATATTGCTTTTCCAGCCTTTACCATTTTTTCCGGAATGATGTATTTGCGTTGAAGAGTCGGCCCATCTGTACGGCCTATTTCTATTCCATTCCAATAAGTAATATCATTATCATCAATAGCCCCCAGGGATAGTTGTACATCTTTACCTGCCCAACTAGCGGGAATTTCGATTTCTTTTCTAACCCACATAACTCCATCAAAGCCGGCCAATTGTGGACCCACTTCACCCGGGAAATTCATACTTTCCCAATCTTTGTCATCTAATGATGCAGCAGCTCTTACCGGTTTTCCTTCAGCAAAACCTTCGTCCACACGGTTATTCCAGGCAGTGAGCTCCTTTAAATATTCTGCTTTGAGTATTTTCTTATCACCCGGCATCTTCTGAATGGACTCCACTGTTTTCACAAATTCCGGCATCTCCTTCAAGACTTCTCCACTTATCCAGGATTCAACGTTTGTGCCTCCCCAAGAAGTATGTATCAAGCCAACCGGAACATTTTGTTTCTCTGAGATTTCTCTGCCAAAGAAATAAGCTGTAGCAGAAAACTCAGGGATGGTTATCGGTGAACAAACCTGCCAACTGTCATTGCGGACTTTTATATTCGTTTCCGGTTGGGTACTGTTGATTTGTTCTATTTGCAGAAGTCGTATATTAGAGTGTCCGGCTTCTGCAATTTCTTTCTGGTAATTTGTAATCTTTCCCCATCCCCCTAATGGCATTTCCATATTCGATTGTCCCGAACATATCCATACTTCGCCAATCATCACATTTTTTAAACTTACTTTCTTACCATCTGTCAAGGCAATCTCGTATGGTCCTCCGGCAACAGGCGTGTGAACAGTTACTTTCCATTTTCCTGCTTTATCAGCCTGAACCGCATACGTCTTCCCATCCCATGAGGTGGTTACTTTTACAGTTTTCATAGGCTGCGCTTCACCCCAAATGGGAGCATTGGTTTGTTGCTGCAACACCATATTATCAGAGAAAATAGGTGGCAGCACAATTTTTGCAAATGCTGTACCTGACAAGATCAGTAAAATTACAACTAGCATACATTTGTTTTTCATACCCTTTAGTTTTTACTTTGATATACACATTATTTTAGTTTTATTCATTTGTACAAAGATAGAAATCTATACTTAAAAACGCACCCAAATACATGACATTAAAGTATATAGAACCCATAATGACATAAATGGATACATATATGTCACAAATGCAGAACAGAATGTTCTATTTATGTGCTAATTTTGCAAATAATAAAACTTTAAAACACATCATTTAGTATGAAAAAACAATTACTGCTGCTATTAATTTTCAGTATTTCTTTGTATGTTCAGGGACAGAACATACACAAGCTGGCTTCGCCGGATGGGAATATTCAGATTTCAGTGAATCTTTCAGATAAAATCTACTACGATGTCATTTGCCGGAATGAGACATTGTTAAAGCAGTGTCACCTTACAATGGAAATCGGTGACCAGGAATTGGGAACGAATCCTAAAATGACTAAAGTAAGCCATAAGAATATAGACGAGTCTTTAAAGCCTGTTATTCCATTGAAATTTTCGTCTGTAAGTAATCGGTACAACCAACTTCTTCTAGACTTCAAAGGAGGTTATTCCGTAGAGTTTCGTGCCTTCAATGACGGAATTGCCTACCGTTTTATAACCAATAAGAAAGGAATGATCAATGTGAAGAATGAGACCCTCCAAGTGAACTTCCCTGATAATTATTTGCTACACATGCAACAGTCCGGAAGTTTTAAAACGGCTTATGAAGAAGAATATACCCATTTGTATAGCAAAGAATGGAAATCATCTGCCTCAATGGCTTTATTGCCAATTCTGATTGATACTCAAAAAGGAAGTAAGATATTAATCAGTGAAACATCACTAACCGATTATCCGGCTGTTTTTCTGAAAAGTAATGGCAGCAATGGTATGGTTTCTGTATTTCCCAGAGTACCTCTTGAATTTGGAGAAGACGGTGATCGGAGTGTCAAAATACTGAAAGAAGCCGACTATATAGCACAAACCAGTGGAAAGCGTAATTTCCCTTGGCGCTATTTTGTCATTAGTACAGAAGATAGCCAACTCATTGAGAATACGATGTCTTATAGATTGGCCGAAAAGAACATATTGGAAGATACTTCCTGGATTAAGCCCAGATTGGCAAGCTGGGAATGGTGGAACGGTGCTACTCCCTACGGACCGGATGTTAATTTTGTAGCAGGATGCAATCTCGATACTTACAAATATTTTATTGATTTTGCTGCTAATTATGGTATACCATATATTATTATGGACGAGGGCTGGGCTATGAGTACCCGTGATCCCTATACACCAAATCCTGCGGTAGATGTGCATGAACTCATTCGTTATGGCAAAGAAAAAAATGTAGGCATTGTGCTTTGGTTGACATGGCTCACTGTAGAAAACAATTTCGGGCTGTTTGAGACTTTCGAGAAATGGGGTGTGAAGGGAGTCAAAATCGACTTCATGGACAGAAGTGACCAGTGGATGGTGAATTATTATGAAAGAGTAGCCCGAGAGGCTGCCAAGCACCATCTGTTTGTCGATTTTCATGGGGCATTTAAGCCTGCCGGATTGGAATATAAGTATCCGAATGTATTGTCTTATGAGGGCGTAAGAGGAATGGAACAAATGGGTGGATGTCGACCGGACAACAGCATATATCTGCCTTTTATGAGAAATGCGGTTGGTGCAATGGACTATACGCCGGGTGCCATGCTTAGTATGCAACCGGAAATTTATTGTTCCGAACGTCCTAATTCAGCCAGTATAGGTACACGAGCTTACCAAATGGCTTTATTTGTTATTTTCGAAAGTGGGTTGCAGATGATGGCGGACAATCCTACACTTTACTATCGCAATGACGAATGTACCCGATATATTACTCAAGTCCCGCAGACATGGGATGAAACCATTGCTTTGAAAGCTAAGGCTGGGGAATATGTGATTGTGGCAAAACGTAAAGGAGATAAGTGGTATATCGGTGGCATGACTAACAACCGACAGCAAGAGAGAACCTTTGAATTGGATTTTGACTTCCTGAAAGAAGGACAATCTTATCGGATGACTTCTTTTGAGGATGGGGTTAATGCTAACCGACAAGCTATGGATTACAGAAAAAAAGAATATACTCTTAAAAAAGGAGATAAAATAATAGTGCGTCTGGCACGTAACGGAGGATTTGCCTCTGTCATTGAGTGATAATCCTATCTTGATCTTTATCCAATCCGGACTGGTTGCATCATTTCTCTCCTTTCATATTGCTTTGCAGGGAGAAGTTGTGGAGCAAGTCCGGATTCGGATACTATTTTGATAGAAATGGCAATCTCTTCGGGAGAAAACATTTATCATGCACTTGAGAATTATTTGTCCGGCATGTATTATCTTTGTGAACCCACTAATGCATTATATCTAACATGAAATACATTTATCGAACATACTTGTCACTACTGTATTTTCTTTGCTTACTATTTTGCCTGCCTTTGGAGGTTCATGCATACAGTTTGAGACAATTTTCCAATAGAGATGGTCTTTCAAATAGTGCTATTCTCTCTCTTTACCAGGATGATCGGGGCATCATTTGGATCGGCTCTTGCGATGGCATGAATATCTTTGATGGAACCGACATACATTTGTATACCCCAATAAACTCTTCCAAAACCTTACTTTCCGGAAACTTGATAAATCAAATCATCGAATCGGAGAAGGATATATTATGGGTGCAGACTAATTATGGATTGAATCGCTTAGATACCAAGCAACAGACCAGTCAGAGTTTCACTGAATTCAAAGGGCAATACTTTATGGCTAACAATAAGGATGACATGCTTTTTATTCTGAAAGATGATGGCTATCTTTATTATTATCAGCGAGAAGCACAATCTTTCAATAGATTGGAAATTCCCAATCTTGAATTTAGCCATGTACTCTCTATGACTGTAGATTCAAACGATATTTTATGGATATTTACCTCCAATGAAGAGACTCAAAGTTATCGTATTGAGAATACAAAACAGGGGCTGACATTAACCCGTAAGAATCTTTTTACGCATTCGTGTAAATTATACCATGCCTTTGCCGAGAAAGATATGGCTTACTTTATTGACGAAACCTACGCTCTTTACGAATATGATTTTAATAACCGGCAAGCATACTATATAGCTGACCTAAGAGGTCAGATTGAAGTGCATGGGGAAGTATCTTCCATCATCAAGCAAAAAAACGATTACTACATCGGTTTCAAAAACAGTGGTCTCATTGTTCTAAAATATATGTCCTCTCAAAAGATGAAATATCAGATACAGAAAACAGAAATACATTCCGGTATTTTCTGTCTGATGAAAGATAAATTTCAAGATATTGTATGGATAGGAACAGACGGACAAGGAGTATACATGTATTATAATGACACCTTTTCTATTACCAATACTCTTTTAGACACTCCTGTATATCAAATAAGTAATCCGGTTAGGGCTCTTTACTACGATCAGGAGCAAACGCTTTGGATAGGAACCAAAGGAAGTGGGATACTCCGCATTAAAAAGTATACTCCGGATAACAGTATGCCTATGTCGTCTGATCGGATTACACCATATAATAGTGCGCTGGCAGATAATTCCGTCTATTGTTTTGCTCCCGGATGCAAAGATAAATTGTGGATCGGAACCGAAAATGGAATTAATTATTATTCGTACTTAAGCAGGCAATTAAAAGAACTGCCTATCATTGCCAATGGAGAAAAAGTGAAGTATGTGCATTCTATAAAACAACCGAATGATACGACCTTATGGGTATCTACGGTAGGTGAAGGCATTGTAAAAGTTATCTTTGATGCTTCTACTGCTACTCCTACTGTAAAATCTGCTTCCCGTACTGTTATTGATAACGGGCGTATGGCTTCGAACTATTTCTTTACTTCTTACCAGGAAAACGACTCCATACTTTGGTTTGGCAATCGTGGTTGCGGTGCATACCGCATGAATGTAGAGACAGGGGAAATGATTCCGCATCGTTTTGACAGTATTGTAAGCAGTCAGACAGCTAACGACATTTTTGCTATTTACAAAAACGCAAAAGGTTATTGGTTAGGAACTAGCTCGGGGTTGTTGCATCTTGAACAAGATGATTCCTTATATACGAAAGCGGACTTATTTTTAAATAACACTGTACACGGAGTTTTAGAGGACCACCAAGGCGATCTTTGGTTGAGTACCAACCAGGGATTGATACGCTTCAACCCCGAGACTCGTACAGGGCAAACCTATAACAGTGGAAATGGATTGGAAATCACCGAGTTCAGTGATGGTGCTTTCTATAAAGATGTCGTTTCGGAAACACTGTTTTTTGGAGGTACAAATGGTTTTATTTCCATTCAGACAAATGACTGTATCACCGAAGAGTATATGCCGCAAATCACCCTGAAAGGACTGTCTATCTTTGGCAAAGAACACAATATTCATAAGTTTCTTTATGAAAAGGAAGGTAAAACAATCCTTCAACTGGATTACAGTCAAAACTTCTTTCAGCTAAATTTTATGGCTATTGATTACATCAATGGCAACAACTATTCTTTTTATTATAAGCTTGAAGAAATGAGCAACCAATGGATAGAAAACGGAACATCCACCAGCGCTATTTTCTCTAATCTTGCTCCGGGTGAATATTCTTTATTAGTAAAATACAAAAACAATATAAACGGGCAAGAAAGCCAAACACAATCCGTCATTATTCGTATCACTCCGCCGTGGTATCTCAGTCCGCTGGCCTATATGGTATATTTCATTCTATTTGCACTGTTGTGCACTGCAGGGATATATAGGCTCATTTATATATACCGTCGCAAACAACACCGTATGTTGGACAAGATGAACCGGGAGAAGAAAGAAGAAATCTACGAATCAAAATTGCGTTTTTTCACTAATATCACTCATGAATTCTGTACGCCACTGACCCTGATTTATGGTCCTTGTGAGAAGATACTTGCCAATCCGGAGATTGACGCATACACTCAGAAGTATGCAAAGATGATACAACAAAATACTGAAAAACTGAATAATCTGATTTTAGAGTTACTTGAATTTCGCAGATTGGAAACCGGCAATAAAGTACTTTCTATTCAACAGTTATCCGTGTCGGAAAAGGTTAGAAGCATAGCGGAATCTTTCGAAGAACTGGCTGAAAATAAAGAAATGAATTATCAGTTGCATATTTCTCCGGACATTGAATGGAATACGGATATCAGTTGCTTCAATAAGATTGTCAGCAATTTAATATCCAACGCTTTTAAGTACACGCCCGACAAAGGAATTATCACAATAGAGTTGAAAGTGGAAAACCAGTCGTTAATTTTTTGTATATCCAATTCTGGAAAAGGGATAGCCAAAGAAAATTTATCCAAAATATTCGATCGTTATAAAATATTGGATTCTGTTGAGATGAACGGTAAGAATTCTCGTACAGGACTTGGATTAGCTATTTGTAAGAGCATGATTACGCAGTTGAATGGGGAAATCAGCGTAAATAGTGTTCTCTATGAAATGACAACATTCACCGTTACCTTGCCCAATCTTCCCATAACTGAACGGGAAACTACACAAACTACTTATGAAACCGGACTATTACATACGGCTACGGAGGAACCTATTGTTTTAGAAAAGACTGCCATAGAGTTTGATACGGGTAAACGGACCATCATGGTTATTGATGATGATAATTCCATGTTATGGTTCGTTTCAGAACTTTTTGCAGACAAATACAATGTGTGCTCTTTTGATAATGCAAAAGATGCATTGAGCAGTCTGGAGCAGAAGCAACCCGACTTAATTATTTCAGACGTCATGATGCCCGGTATCGATGGACTATCGTTTGCTCAGAAGATAAAGCAACACAAATTATGGAGTCATATTCCACTGATCCTCCTTTCCGCCCTACATCACGAAGACGATCAGGTAAAGGGCATCGAGTCAGGAGCAGAAGCCTATGTTACCAAACCTTTTAACGTGAAGTATCTGGAGAAAATCGTTTATCGTCTCATCAAACGGGAGGCAGACTTGAAAGAATATTATAGCTCTATTTTCAGTTCCTTCACTATGGAACATGGCAATTGTATACATAAAGAAGATCAGGAGTTCCTGGATAAAATGCTCGAGATTATAGAGAAGAATATTGCAAATCCCGATTTACAAGTGGAATTGCTAAGTAGTGAGATGGGGTATAGTACCCGCCAGTTCTACCGGAAACTAAAACCGATAACCGAACAGTCTCCTGCTGATATCATTAAGGAATACCGTCTAACAATGGCAGAACGGCTGTTAATAGCCAAGAATCTTACTATTGAAGAGATTATGGACCAGACCGGATTCAACAACCGCGGAACATTCTATAAACTGTTCTCAAAAAGGTATGGCATGCCTCCGCGACAGTATAGAGAGCAACAAAAGGAAAATGTAAAGAAGGAGAAGATATCGGGCATATCAGACGAATAGGGCGTCTGAAACTTGTATAACTTATTATTGGGGCTATACTGCATTATTCTTTCTGAAATTTGTGGGGCTGCAACCTCTGTATTTTTTAAATAGTTTATTTAAATGGCTTTCATCGGTGAAACCTAATTCTGCTACAATCTCACTGATTCTCATTTCACTATGCAATAATCTGTTTTCTACCAGTTTCAGTTTATAATTCAGTATGTACTGTTGCATTGTTTCGTTTGTGTGTTTTTTAAAGTAACGTCCCAAATAATTCTCTGAAATGCCGAAATGTTGACTGATAGTTTTCGTTTTGATTTTCTCGGATTGATAAATGTAGGTCTGGATATATTGCAGTATACCGAGTGATTTCTCTTCGGAGCATTCATTGACTTGCTCAGGCAGAAACATGGCGATATTGCGTGCAACGACTATTATTATGGTGTTTATCAGTTGCGTTATGATTTCTTTGCTATATAAGTTTCTATTGACGTATTCCCTGATGATGGCTTCAATCATAGGTTTTACGAGTAGTTTGTCTGTTCGATTTCGTAAAATACAGCCAGGTTGGTGGTTAGCATGCTGTAAGATAAATTCTAATCGTTTTATGTTTTCTGTACCGAAAACAGCGGAATGAATGTAGATATCATTGAACTTAATATTGATAAACTTAGTAGTGGAATGTATTTCAAATGAATGTGAGTCTCCGGGAGTTATCATAAATAGGTGTCCGTCGTGATAAGAAAATTTATTATTGTTAATCCATTGGATACCTGTACCCGATAAGATGTAGACCAACTCAAAAAAAGTATGGTCGTGTTCTTTTAGCATTGACTCGTCAAACTCACTGAAACTAATCTCAAACGGTTGATGTAAGTTTTCTCTTTTCATAAGACAAATATAGTCTAAAAAACGTAATTTTACCGATATAACGAAAAGTAATACATAATAATAGATCTGGAAATGGTATAACTTTGCTTTAAATATAAAAAATTGATAGGATATGAACTTTTTAGAACTTACAAAAAAACGTTTCTCGGTGAGAAATTATAAGTCAGACAGGGTCGAACAGGATAAAATCGACTATATCATTGAATGTGCCCGTTTAGCTCCTTCTGCAGTTAATTATCAGCCTTGGCATTTCATGGTGGTAGTCAGTGAAGAACAAAAACAGAATTTACGGCAATGTTATAATAGAGAATGGTTCGCACGGGCACCGGTATACATTGTTGTTTGTGCCGATAAATCGATAGCATGGGTACGTAAATCCGATAACAAAAATCATGCGGATATCGATGCTGCTATTGCTACAGAGCATATCTGTTTAGCCGCAGCCGAAATAGGGCTGGGAAGTTGTTGGGTGTGCAACTTTGATCCGGAATTGTTTAAAGCTAATTTCAGGCTGTCGTCCGAAAGATATCCGGTAGCTATTGTATCATTGGGATATATCCAAGAGCAACCTGATCATTTTACTACCCGAAAGGACAAGGATGAAATTGTTACTTTCTTATAAATCCGCATGGGAGGGAACGAATGAAAACAGAGATGGAGAAATGCTTGGCCGGTGAATGGTATGATTGCCATGCTCCGGTTTTTCTAGAACTAAAAGGAAAAACTCACCGTTTGTTGATGAGATACAATTCACTGTCTTATGAACAAAAAGAAGAAAAATATGCGATTCTGAAAGAAATGTTCGGTAGTATCGGAACAGAGGTTTCCGTAGGACATTCTTTTCTCTGCGATTATGGATGTAATATTCATATTGGTGATAATGTTACGGTAAATATGGGCTGTGTGTTGGTCGATTGCAATAAGATTACAGTTGGTAATAATGTACTGATTGCTCCTAATGTCCAGATTTATACGGCAACGCATCCCGTTGATTTGAATGAACGGTTAACACCTGTTGAGGCACCGGAGGGAGTTCGATATGTCCGTCATACATTTGCCCTTCCGGTCACTGTTGAAGATGGTTGCTGGATCGGTGGTGGAGTTATTATATTGCCCGGGGTCACTATTGGTAAGGGAAGTGTTATTGGTGCCGGAAGTGTTGTTACCAAAAATGTTCCTGCAAACAGTCTGGCTGTTGGAAACCCATGTAAGGTGATTCGTCAAATCAATAAATCTGAAAATTATGATCCGGCTGGTAGCTTTTGATCTGGATGGTACGATAGGAGATACTATTCCGCTATGTTTAGCAGCATTCAGAGAGGCGACTACTCCTTATGTAGATCATGAACTATCAGATGACGAGATAGCGCGGACCTTCGGATTAAATGAAGAAGGTATGATCAATCAAGTGGTTTACGGTGATAGTCGGGAGAAGGCATTAAATGATTTCTATGTAATTTATGAAGAAATGCATGCCATTTTATGTCCCAAGCCATTTGAAGGGATGAAAACATTGATCGGGCAATTACATGAAAGAAATGTAATAGTAGTTCTTATTACGGGGAAAGGTATAAGAAGTTGTGATATTACATTGAAACAATTTGGTATGGATGGGTGTTTTGACCGAATAGAAACCGGCTCTTCTGAAAAGAACAGAAAATCAGAAGCAATGAAGGACATATCATTATATTATGGCTTTAAGTCGAATGAAATGATATATGTAGGCGATGCGGTTTCTGATATCGAGGCATGCTATTCCGTAAAGATACAGTGTTTGTCAGCGGCATGGGCTGCATCGACAGACTGTGAGCAGTTAGAAAAATATAATTCAGGTTATGTCTTTAGTTCAGTTCGGTTATTACGGGATTTTCTACTTTGTTGAAGTACTAGTTTGAACCATAAAAAGGTTACTAATATAGTTTGTGGAGATAAATAAAAAACGTTGCGAAAGATGATTCACAACGTTTTTTATTTTGAAGTGGTGCCACCAGCAAGAGAACTATTATCTTCTCTCTGTTGATTATCACCGTTTTATAGTTTCTTCCATTTAGAAATCCACACGATTTAGCACACGAGTATGTTTTATCGTTTTGCTCGCTATAAGAACGATTCTTTTTTCAAATATCTCTTTGTTTCAATATCGCCTGGAATTCTCCTAACGGAGTTACCATGCTGATATTTAAAACTTTATATTTTTAGTTTCAAGCATATCCCAAGAATTATCCCATTAATTTGCTACGTGCTTTTGCGGTAGTTTGCTCATGGAGACTACTGAGGCAAAGATAACGGATTTTCTTTACCTGACAAAGTTGAATGATTTTTTATATGAGAATAAAGAGTACTATCAAGAAAAACATCATAAACTTATTTTTTTTGCTTGATTAACCATAATTCCTATCAATGATTTGGATAATACTAAAAGGTTTTCAAAATATAGTTTATCAATAACAATTTCTTCTCCAATTATTCCCCTAGCATTACTTCCTGTTTTTTCTATATATATTTTATTGATTATTCCTGCATTATGAACTATTATATCCCTTGTTGCTTTACATTCCACCCACTTATTCCATATTTCCTCATCAATTTCAAAATTTATAACTTTCTGAATGTATTCTATTTGTTTTTTAGGACTAGCATAGAAAAGTGAACAAAGTTGCTTTTCTATTATGAGATTAATAATATCATTGTATGAAGTACAATCTAATACCTCAGAAAAATCCATTTTCTTATTATTATCATTTCCTTGACAATTTATTCTTAGTTTTCGCTTGTCATATTTCAATACCAAACTGATAATATCTGTTAAAAAACTTTCAAATTGTGCTACAACATATGTAAAAAGTGTATTATACAACTCTTTATCAGCAGCATTATTTAATATGCACTTAATATCTTCTTTTTTTCTATTTATTATTTTACCTTTCAATTTTTTAGATGGAACATTGAATTTCGATAACTCATTTACATAATTATCATCATCCGCTATAATTTTTAAAGATTTAATCGCCAATGTAGTCCATAAATAAGTGTTATTTATAAACTTTTGTTTTTGTGTCCTAAACTCCGATAACTTCTTTTGAAATTCAGCTTCTGTCATATTTTTGTTTTATTATATATTAAAATTTAAATTGCAATATAATGATACTGTTTAAGAAAATATATAGGGAATGACCTTCTTTTTTTTATTATATCTAATGATTCTTTCATCAGATGTTATTAATGGAGTTTGAAATTTCATTGCTGTAGCCAGAATTTGCTTATCATGATTATCGAAATTCCAACCTGATTCTATATCTGTGATTTTTATAAAATTATCCAAGACTTCTTTGTCTAATGGTTCTATAGCAAAATTTTCTTGAGATACTATAGGTATATACATATTTGTTCTTATTCTAAGAGCTGATTCTTCATCTTTAAACCATTTGGAAAATATTTCAATAAAAATGATACTAGGAAAGTATATAATAATATTAGGATCTCGAAACGCTTGATCTATTATTTGCAGTGACTTAGCTGATATTTGTGATTCTGCACCTTCAAAAACATCAATAAAATATGAAATAACAGCAGTTGTATCAATCGTATATCTTATCATAATAATCTTGTATGGATAAAATTAAATCTTCTTCAAATGCACAATTTATTTTCTCTTTTATAGTATTCACTTTTTCTTCATCTTTATGTTTTCTTGCTTCTATTAATGCAGCAATATCAGCATTTTGCTTATTGGGCATTTTGTAATTATATATAAAATCTATAAAATCAGGTCTTAATTCCTCTATATGAAATGACATTTTATCTTGTAGCTCATAAAAAGAATCAAGAAACTCTTTTTCACAATCATTTCTGCGAATTTTTTGTTCTAAAATGATAGATAAGAAGCAGTTCGAGGAAATCAAATTAATATCCCAATATAATTCAGCTCGTTCAATATACTCTTTCAATTCTTCGTCTATTTCATGAGCTTGTATTTTGTGTTCTATTAATTTGATTATCTCATTCCTATTTAAACAATAATTATCCATTTTTTTCAATTTTGGAAATTAAATCTTCTGAGGCTTCTTCAATAATACTGGATTTACCTTCAACTTCAATAGCTGTTGTCTGTAGCATATTGTTAACCACCTCTTTATTTATTTCTTGAATGTCATTATTAACGGCATATTCTATAAGATTATTTGCTAATTTTAAAATTTTAGCAGCATTATATTCGCAATGTTCTCCTATTTTTGATATTGCATCTTCCTTGAATGGAGATATTGTATCTTCAATAGAAATACGATATTCCGTTAAATATTTTTTTATAAGAAGAGTTGCGTAGTCACTGTTCAACTTATCAAATGAAATAATGTGATTGGATGTTGGAGAAACAGAAGATATAGGACTCCTTTGATCCATACCAGAATCCCCCCAAGCTTTTTGAATCAATCGGGGAACACCAGCGTGTAACATAAGTATAAGATTGTAAAAACCTATTTTGGCATTTTGAGAACTTCCATCAAAAAAGTTAGTTCTAAGTTCAAGAGCAAAATCTCTTTTTTGTCTATCGCTTTGGAAATCAGGGATTCTTTCAAAATCATCAATGATTATATAAGAACCATTAAAACCTGACATTGTAAATATATTTACTAAATCATCAAATACAAAATTAATTTTTTCAATATCTCGCTTTAATGATTTGTAATGTAAATACAACATTTCATTTGTTACAATAGATAAGTTGCTACCATTATATGAAGATCTATTTTTTCTGAGGGGATTATCAGAGGATAATAAATTAAATTCTATTTTCTTAGATAAGTATTCTTGTATATCCTTTAATTTTAGATTATTGTCATTATACCATTTGAGATCATTCAAATCTTCAATTATTTTTTTCTCGTCAGAGAATTCTTTTTCATTAAACTCTTTAATTTTACATTCTAGAATTGCTTCCAATCTTATGGCTGCTAGTGCATAATCAATAACTTTAGCCTGATATATAGCGTCCATAATCAAATCTAATAAGTTCATAAAAGTCCTAGTTCTACCACTCGGCTCAGGAACGATATACAAGCCAAAACATTTGTTCGTGTTTTGTGAAATGTCTAAACAGTAATCTTTATTGATTTTTTTTAGTAGGTTTAAAGCGAATGTTGATTTTCCATTTCCTCTCCCAACATAAGAAGTATCAAGTATATATCCAATTCTTATATGATTAAGGTTGCTTTGAGGAATTTTGAGAAAATTATCTTCTATAAATCCCAACTCTCTAGAACGTATTGCTTCTTCATATATTTCACCATTATATCGCTTGTCAGAATTTTCCTGATTTACAAATGGCGTGGCAGGAAATGGATTTTCCTTAAGGTTATATCTTTCAAATTTATTGCAGTTTTCTACATTTTCTATTTTTCCTTTTTTTATCAAACTTATCATCTTATTTTCCTCCATAATTTATTGAGATAATATTCTTGTATTTACCATTTACAAGAATTGGCTCTCTTTTTAAATACATAGCATTTGTTTCTTGTGGCAGCTTATCTGCTTCTAAAGATATTTTAACTCTTATTTCTCCCTTTAAGTTCATTAAATATGTTTTCTCTAAGAAATCATCAAAAATGAATCCAGGTATCCTCTTCTTGAAACATACCCTTTCTTTCAAATCTAATAGATTTATGAAATGAGTTTTTCTTGTTTTCTGTAGGAAAAGGAATTCTTCCTGCAATACTTTCACAAATTCATCTTGATTGTTACTATTAGTCCATTGAGGTTTATGAATGCATAGACTTTGTCCCGTTGGATATTCGTAAACCTTTTCGAAATCAGAATTATTTATTTTTGTGTGAATTACCGAAGTCGGAAAAACTAGACGCCCACTAAAATCAGGAAAGAATTCAGTAGTATGTATTATTCCTATTTGTTTAGCTCTTTCAATCCAGAGACTAAAAGTACTAAATGAATACTTGTAGTTATATATTTGATTTAGAAAATAGCTTAACCAATATTTCCTAAATCGACTTAATGCTGCATTATAAAGTTTAGGCTGAAACAAATCACATGGATTGTCCGTTATGATACCATCTTGCTTAAGTTTAAATATAAGCCTTTCTTCGGCATCATTTAAAGATATTTCTTTATTGGTATAATCTTTTATATCTACTTCTAATCTTCTCATCAATTCCTTTGAGTAATCTAGTACATGCTGATTAGTTGTAAATGTTGACTTATCAAACCCCAATTTTAACCCTGAATAAATAGGGAATATCAATAAACCATTCTTAAGAGACCTGTCATTATAGCAAAGCTTAACGATGTCATAAAAAGCTTTATGCTTATCTTCCATAAGTTTAAAGAGAAAAATGTTGAAAAAGAACTTACCTCTTTTATGTTCTAATAATGCTTGTTCTCCTATCGAAGTTAAAAAGACATTCTTTGCTCTCTCTATTTCGACAAGTCTTTTTGCTGAATTTCTTTCTATAAAAAGCCCATTTGTGAAGTCTTTTTTCTCAATCAAATTATAATTAAGAGCTTCATGCAGAACTTGTTCAAAAGTATATCTAAACTTGATATTCTGTTTTTCTGTAGGTTCATCATCTTCTTCATTTGTTATTTTTTTATATTTTGATTCACCTAATTGATATTCTTTTTTCATTTTTTTAAAAGACTCAAAAATATCTCCTTGATTAGTATACGACTCAACACTTTTTAGTAATATCAAGAAGTACTCCAATAAGTAGAATCTTTTAACTAGATTGGATGTTGGTACTATGTCATTAAAGAATGTATCCATTTACGTCTTATCATTATCTATTTTAACAAAGATAGCTCTTTTTATTAACTACTTTTCCATTTTGGTAATTATTAACATTACGGTTGTTTAGTTTGCACGAGAAATTTGCATGATATTCTTTTTTCGCTCCAAATCGTTTTTAAGTTTAAGCTCTCTGTCAATCTCTTGTTGCCTTAATTTCTGTTCTTGAGACATAAGTCTGTTCTCGGCACTTGTGTTTTTGATATTATGGTAGTCAAAACATTCTGCTTGCAAACGATTGTAGCCAAATAGATTTCAAATCCCAACTCTGCCAATCTAAATAGATTCACTCGATCAAAGTTACTTTTGATTATTCCATTCTTAGTATCTCTGTGGTTAGTAAGTGGTGACAGCTTTTTCTTATTAGTTTGGTCTTTTCGACTAATAATCAAATGACAGTGCATATTCAGTTCATTATCCGAACGGCTACGGTTAAAATGAATCTTTCCATAAAACTTTATATCTGAAGCGGATAGTTCTTTGTTAAAATTGTTGGCATATTCAGGGATGAATATTTCCCGTATGTATAGCTTCATTGCTTCAGTTTGCTCCTGCTCTGTATTACCCATTACTCGGATTTCCTTTTCCGATGGACTGACATGAATAGCATAAAACTTAGCATCTGCTTTAAGGAGCTGCCCGATATTAGTATCTATATCTTTTATGACCTTTGATTTATAAATATTGTCTTCTGTCTGATTGAAAAATCCTTCGGTATAGATTCCTTTCTCCATCCGTTCGAAATCCTCATGTCCCAGATAATTAGCTAACTGTCGGCAACTTCCAGCATTATTGTATATACCGTTAGATGGTGGAGTAAAGTCTATGTGCATAATCCTATGTGCTTATCTGATTATTGATTTCAGTTCTCAGGTTCTCTTTCCTTTTGCTATCCATCACACCACAAGCAGAAAGTTCCGAATAGAGTTGTATCAGGTGAAGTAACTTTTTATAATCCCGTTGGTGTATCTAGTAGAGTGCGTTTATTTGTTTCGATTGATTGTTTATAACATCGGCATGATTGCCGAACTGTTCGCTTAACTTTTTCAGCACGGCTGTTTGTCTCTCCTGACTGGCTTCTAATTGAGAGAGAATAAGAGTTTCCAAAGTTTTACCGATAGCATCGAAACGCAAAGCAATAGAATTTGTTACTCGTATCATGGGGTTCAGTTGTTCTTCCTCGTAATGACGAATGAAACGGATAATATCATCCTGTCTCTTATTTATTTTTGCCAGTTCCGATTTTACAGATTCAGGAGCTTCGGCTGGATTGATATGTGCCTTATCTATATACCTGAACGCCAACTTTACAGCTTCACTCTTTTTCAGTGAATGGCGTTTGCATATCTTCTCTACCAAAGCTGCCGTTTCCTTGTCTATGGAAATGGTAGTGAATATTGTTTTTCGACTGCTGTTTGGCATGGTAATTACTTTTTTATAGAAATATGAATAGATAAATACCTGACAATAAGCATTACAAAGAAAATTCTTATTACAGGTGTCATTACAGCGTGTTCTTGTAACACGCTAAAGCCGAAGGCTTTGCCCCGCAGGGCAAGAGGGAAGAACAGGACTTGTCCAGTTCCCTCTTGCTCAATTTAGCGAAACGTGCGAAGCCGAAAGGCGTAGCTGTTTCTGTTAAATTGGGGTGATATTACAAAGACAAAGCAGTAATGCTTCATTCCTAAATTTGCTACCTTTTGCTTTCAAGGCTGATTCTCTAATTGATTGGCTTTTTCAAACTGTTTGTAGGCTTGGAAATCAGCACGTTCACGAACGAAAGACCGGATATCACCAGCACGATAATAAGTTTTCTTTCCGATGGTAAAGAATGGTAGTAGCCCACTTACTCTATAACGTTGAAGAGTTCGGAAAGATACTTTCAGAAGAAAGGCTAAATCCTGATTATCGAGTATCTTTTCATTATCATCTAATACTTTATCGGTATTGATTAGGGATTTTAAGTCTTTCCCTATTTCAGTGAGTTTCTTGGATAGCTTCTCCATCCATTTCTCAAAGTTTTCGTTGTCTATATACATTTTGCTTCATTTTTTGGTGATACATTATGAGTGTCAATCGATTGATGATGCAAAAATCGGCAGAATGGAGAATCAGAAAAAGAGGAGTAGTTACCTACTCCCCTGAAAATAAAATTCAAATAGTTGTAAATAAGAGAATTATAAAACCATTTTGTCTAATGTTTATTAGCTCGTTTACGGGCTTCTTTGTTAATTGCATTCTTTAAAGCATCTAATGTTTTGGTCAGATTGAATGGTTTACGCATAAAAATAGCATCCAGTTTATCGTATATACTTCCAAATCTTAAATTGAAAAGGACTTCAAAACCGTGAACTAAACGAACTAATGGGAAGGGCTTTCCATCTTTTCCGACTACTTCGCCTAAAAAAGATAACCCTATTACTATTTCAGCAATACCAATAATCCCCAAATCCTTTGACTTAGGGATTACGTATAGATCTGATTCGAATGTTGGTGAGCTGGGAGAACTAAATGATTCAGGATGCTTAATTTTTAGACTTAATAGTTCCAATTCTACATTGATAATAGCTAGCACTTTATGCAGATAAGAATTTTTAAGCGCATTTCCCCCCCTGCTCGTACTGATATAGCTCTTTTAAGGGTGCTATCTCAATACGAGTGAGATTCAGCATCCGAAAGATGTTGGAGTTATCTTTTGAATTGCCAATTGTTGCTATGCACCTGATAAATTCGTCATAAGCGTCTTGCATTTCTGTGTCAGTTACTTTTTGTGAGGAATCAGTCAATAAGATGATAATCCTCGTTTTTGATGAATCATTCATAAGCATGAAGTGTTTAATAATTAATGAGTATTAATAATCAGACTAAAGTCTGTTACATGTTGCTGAATGATTTCTGTATATCTTTAAAACATGAATCCAATCTTTATTGAAATAGCATGATGGCTTAGTTTCTCTGCAAACTCGGCTGTAAACAATGATTGCTTTTGCGTTTTCAGTCGTTCAAGTTTCTGGGATTCATATCCTAAAGCCAAGAATAACTTCTTACTTTTACAAATAGAATATTCTACCCCGGCAGACGGATTCAGATAAAAACCTCCATTAGCATTTTTATTCGGTGCAAAACTATATCCAACGCCACATTCTATATAAGGAGTGAATTTTCTAGGTTTTATGATTAAAAATTTTGTATCGGCAAATAACGGGATCAGAACTTTCTCATGAATGGATAATCCTGTCCCGACACCGACAGAGAACCGTTTGTTGATGGCATAATACCCCAGAACCTGTAATGAAAAAGGGGGAGCTGCTGGCTCGCTCATGTCAATCCCTGTTCCTATACTTGTTGCAAAAGTGAAGTGTTCTTTATTTTGTGCTGTCGCCATTGCAACAGTACAGCTTGCTATAATTAGTAAAATAATTTTTTTCATTGGATCGTTACAGTTATGCATTTTACAATGTGTAAAGCTGTTGTAAGCCCGGATGTATCTTTATTAATCTCTCCCGAACTTCCATCTGGACTACTATGCCCGATCAAATTTGCTTCAAATGATTTTTCTCCTGATAATAAATCGATATTGGCAGTATATACAATCGCTGGTTGTCCACTCCCTTCTTTACCACCAGAATAGTTGGTTTCTCCTTCTTTGGCTAATTTGGGAAAGGCTTCATTGAAATCGGTAGAGTGATTGATTTCTATTTTTACCACAAATTTCTTTAGTGCTGTTGTCGGACTTAATTTGATATCAAAACTTCCATGTGGGGTTGCCCCTGATATGCCATCTGTTAATGGTTCTTTCTTTGTGGGCAAATAAAGTCCATCATCGTATTTTATTCCACGTGAATAACACCAATGAGGTAGAGCTTCTTTTCGTCGGTTTCCTCCCGATGCTTGCCAAGATTGAGTGGCGATCTTATGAGTTACATAGACCGTTGAAAGATAATTCCCTTGTGTATCTTCCAACCAGACAGCAATTTGAGGTGAGTTCTTTTTGTTGATACCTAAGAACAAAGGAAAGTCATGCAGCCATTGTTCACCCTGTTCGATACATACCTTTACATCTCCTTTCTCATACTCAATCAATTCCTGTTGGCAGGAACAAAGGCTGACAAGCCATAAATAAATCAATGTCAATCCCATTTTATTCATATTAGTTTTATTAAATTGTTATTTTATTATTGTTACTAACCGGGAACATAGTAAGCAAAAAAATATTAGACTAGTAATGTTTCAATCTTTTTACGGGGAGAATAAGGGATTTGCTTTGCATAACCAATTCTCATTATTAATGTTGGGTGTTCTTTATTGACAGGTAATTTCTTTCGTAAGTCAAAAGCTAATGCCGCAACTTCGCACGGCTGATTCAAAAAAGCATAAGAAATCCCGATCTCAGTTACTTTTAACAGAAAGCGTTGGAGTGTTCGCCCCAAGTTAATCCACTCTTTGATTGTATCTTGTTGCGTGGTGCATACAACAAAATGCGAAGAAGAATCTATTTTCTTTCTATCCGATTTGTTTTGCACGTTAGGTTTTAAGAATAAGCTAACTATGGGACGTGCTAATATTCTAGGAAGTGGCGGATTTCCGAAAACCAAATAACTTAGCCCGTTATGTGTAGCCTCAACTTGTTTTTTATTAAACCTCATCCACGAAAGCAATTCATTCTTGAAAGCAATATCAGCCATTTGAATTTCATTTCCTTTCATTATGTATTGGGTTATTGTATTTGCAAATGGCGTATTTATTTCAGTAAAGTAGAATTGAATACCATTTTCTTTTGGAATGGATTCAAGTTGTTGTAGAATTCCATCTGATATTTTATTGCCATTATAGATATTGCGGTTTGTCTGTCGTTTCTCAATTTGATGGAATAGGGGATCTTTAATTGTGAGGTCATTTTTCGTTAATTCAAGAATAATCGCTTCTATACTATATTCTATTATATGGGTAGTGTAACCAAAATAGCTGGCAGCGATGCATAAGTTTTCAACAGCACAGCCTAAGCTAATAAATAACTCACGATTGTTTCTATCAACGACAGGTAACGCTACCTCTAAGTTGGGGAGAACCGTAATAGTACCGTCCGTAATGTGAAACTTCCAAGGTTGTGTGTTATGTCCCGAAGGAGCTTTAGAAGCATAACTGGCTATTTGTATGAAATCAGTTTTCATCTTGAAATACCTTATTTATTAAAATTTCAATTCCTTGGTTTATCTGTTCCCATCCTGAATTCTCATTCAGAGGAATACCATTGTAAACCGGACAAAAATCTTCCAGCATCACCAGATAAGTAATTGATGCTGTCAGCATAGAGGCTATTGCTGCAATTTCCTTTTGGGGATGTCCTGTTAGTTCGCTTACTTTCTTTACAAGGTCTATTCCTACTTTTTCCCGTTGCTCTCTTAGCTTTACAATCATATCATTATTGCAAGATAATTCCCAGCGATAAAGCCTTTTCAAAGTAGGATTATTCCTTAATTGCTCAATCTGTCCTTGAAACATACTTTTCACGAATGCAGGTAGTTTTTCACGGCTGGGATATTCAAGAGGGAAATTGATCCAAAAATCATGTTGCCGTATGTAAGCAGCCATAAGTCCCTCTACCGAACCAAAATAACGGTATATCAATATCTTTGAAACACCTGATTGGGTAGCTATAGCGTTAATGCCGATTTTCTCGAAGCCATCTTCGGCAATCATTTTACCGATAGTATCTAGCAACCGCTTTTCGGTAGCTTCCCGATCTCTTTCTCCTGTTATGCTTTTTCCTTTCATTTTACGTGTTGTTACTATTCGGGAACAAATATATGTTACTTGTCGGAAACATGCAAATAATATGCTTGGTAAATTTGCAGTGGTAGAAAGTTTTTGGCTATCAAGCCAATGCTGAACTTACTATGCCATCCTTAGACAGTTTAGAAAACGGCTCTTGATTCTTCTTTCATTTGCTGGTGAAATAGAATCAACACGTTTTATAAACCATTTAAAAGTAAAAGTATGGAGGTAGTAACCATTGAAAAAAGAACATTCTTGTATATCTGCGAGAGGTTCACGGAGTTTGCTAAACGAATAGAAAGTTTGTGCAATACTCATACTCAGGAAGTCGAAAACTGGCTGGATAGTCAGGAAATGTGCCTGTTGTTAGGTTTTAGTAAACGAACGCTGCAATATTATCGAAGTAGTGGGCGACTGGCTTATTCTCAAATAGGAAGCAAGATTTATTATAAGTCTTCTGATGTGGAAAGAATTATTGCGGATAGTGAAACACAAAATCAATCACTCAAACAAGCCACGCCTTATGAAAAGAACTAAAGAAAATTATCCGTCTTTCAACCTGTTTTCCATTGTTGGCACATGGGAAAGCATTAATCTGAATCCTACGGTTATCATCTACCGGAACGACAACGATTATCTTCTCTCTATTATCTATGTATCGGAAACCACCAAACAGGCTTCACCTGCCACTTATGAAATACAGAAAGAAGGTAGTCTGTATTTTATAGCTCCTGCTCCTAAACGGTTTTATATAGATTATGATCCAGTGAAAGATGTGCTTAATCTTTCATCACTTGGTGACTATCTGCGAAACTAATCAATCAACCAGCCAATTATCTAATTGATTAGCCATCTAGTCATCTTGAAATCAATGTTTCATACTTCAAAAAATTAATGTTTAAAGTTACTGAATCGTGCAGAATAGCAGGAATTAAACGATAAGACAATCAACGACTTATGATACAATTCGTGGACACTTTTTTCGAGACTAAAATTGTCCACGATTTAGCACTACGGAAGTGCGTAATTCTGCCCAAAATATGCGGATTAGGGGAAAAAGAAAAACCCTGAAATGTTTAATTTTCAGGGATTTACCAAATTTGAAGTCTTTTAAAAGTGGTGCCACCAGGAATCGAACCGGGGACACAAGGATTTTCAGTCCTTTGCTCTACCAACTGAGCTATGGCACCTTTCTTGTTTGCGGTTGCAAAGGTAGTGAAAGTTTTTGATTTTGCAAACCTTAGGGTAATAAAAAACACTGATAAAAAGCTATTTTTCTTATTATCAGTGTTTTTCTTTCGGAATTTTTTATTTATTTTCCTGTAGTGGATTCCATCCCTGAGCTTTTAACTCGAATTCCTGACCATCGCGTGTGATCAGTGCGCAGCCTAATTCGGGCTTTGTAATATGTCCGATCAGGCGGACACCTTCCATTTCCGATACTTTTTCGTGATCGGCAATGGGAACAGTGAAAAGAAGTTCATAATCTTCACCACCGTTCATGGCACAGGTGGTGAGGTTCATATTGAACTCTTCTGCCATAACTGCAGTTTGATAATCGATAGGGATATGCTCTTCGTAGACACGGCAACCTGCTTTACTTTGAGTACATATATGCAATAACTCCGAAGAAAGTCCGTCAGAGATATCCATCATAGAAGTCGGAACGATGTTTGCGGCGGACAGTTTCTCAATAATGTCTTTGCGGGCTTCCGGTTTGAGCTGTCGTTCCAACAAATACTCTTTTCCGGAGAAATCCGGTTGAGCATCCTGTTCGCCTTTAAAGACTGCTTTTTCGCGTTCTAACAGTTGCAGCCCCATATAGGCGGCACCTAAGTCGCCACTGACACAGATCAAGTCGGTATCTTTGGCGCCATTACGGTAAACTACTTTATCTTTGTCGGCTTCACCAATACAAGTGATACTGATGGCAAATCCTGTCAAAGAAGAGGTGGTGTCACCACCTACAATATCGACTTTATATTGTTGGCATGCCAGACGGAGTCCGGAGTAAAATTCATCCATATCTTCCACACTGAAGCGTTTGGAGAGAGCAAGTGAAACTGTAATCTGTTTGGGCGTTCCATTCATCGCATAAATGTCGGAGAAGTTAACCACAGCAGATTTGTATCCCAAATGCTTTAACGGCGTGTAGGTTAGGTCGAAATGTACACCTTCCATCAAGAGGTCGGTAGTCACCAACACTTGCTTGTCGGCAGGATAGGAGAGGACGGCTGCATCGTCGCCTACTCCATATTTGCTTGATTCATTTTCTAATTTAATTCCTTCGGTGAGATGCTTGATCAGTCCGAATTCACCTAAGGTTGCTATCTCTGTTCTCATATATCTTATTTTATGATAAGGAAGTATCTATGCACGGTTTATCAGTTCGCGCATGATGGTGGTCATCTTCGGTTGGGCAGCATCGGCTGCTTTCTGAACTTCTTCGTGTGATACTTCTACAATCTTTCCTTCTACCCCAAGATCTGTTACGACGGAAATGCCGAAAACTTTGATGCCGCAGTGGTTGGCTACAATCACTTCGGGGACAGTAGACATTCCTACCGCATCAGCTCCTAAGATATGGAACAGTTTGTATTCTGCAGGTGTTTCGAATGTGGGTCCCTGTGTGCCGATGTATATTCCGTGCTGTACTTTAATGCCTTTTTCTGCTGCAATGGCATCTGCCTTGCGGATCAGTTCCTTATCGTATGCCTCGCTCATATCCGGGAAACGGGGGCCGTACGGGATGTTTTTACCACGTAACGGATGTTCGGGGAAATAGTTGATATGATCAGTGATAATCATCAGATCACCGATTTCGAATTCAGGATTGGTGCCGCCACTAGCATTGGACACAAACAATGTTTTGATACCCAGTTCACGCATCACGCGTACCGGGAAAGTCACTTCTTTCATAGAGTAACCTTCGTAGTAATGGAAGCGTCCCTGCATTGCCATAATCTCTTTATTACCCAATTTACCGAAAATAAGCTTACCGCTGTGCCCTTCTACGGTAGACACAGGAAAGTTGGGGATATCTTCGTACTTTATTTCATACTTTTCGGTAATTTCGTTTGCCAGACTGCCAAGTCCGGTTCCCAGAATGATTGCTGTTTCAGGACTTGTGTGCATCTTTCCTTTCAGGAAGGCTGCCGTTTCTTGTATTTTCTCTAACATAGCCAATAATGTGTTGGTTAAAATTATCTTGTTGATTTTGTAATATTTCTACTTCAATGGGTAGGGCATAAATAAATGGTTTCAGCCCTTCATCCAGCTCCTGATGACATATCAGGCGTGTCGCGTCTTTTTCGGTTGTGACAATCAGGCGTTGCCCTTTTCTTAATTTACCGAATCTCTCTTTTATTTGCGCCAAGTCTCGCTGGCTGAAATTATGATGATCACTAAAAGCGAGTAAGTCGATGTTCCGTGTATGTATTTCCAATTCACGGATGATCGTATCGGGAGATGCAATGCCGGTAATTAGCAGTATCTGTTCCTCTGTCTGTAAAGAGGATAATTTTCTCTCTTGTACAGTGGCACAATCGGGAAAGACTGCCCGCAGGTTTCCGTATCGGAAAGACGAGAAATATAACTGCTGGTAGGGGAACAGATTCAACCTTTTCGTAATAATATTGTAGTCAATAGGTTTGATATCCGGCGGACATTTGGTTACGATGACTATCTGTGCCCGATTTTTGCCTTGTGCAGGCTCCCGTAAGCGTCCCGCAGGCATCAAGGTGTCATCGCAGAACAGACGGTGATAATCTGTCAGAAGAATATTTAGTCCTGCTTTCACGTATCGATGTTGAAACGCATCGTCCAACAAGATAACTTCGACCGGAGGCTCTTTAAGTGTGAGTAACTTTTCGATGCCATGGCAGCGGTCTTCGTCAACTGCTACCCGGATATCGGAGAATTTCGATTGTATTTGATAAGGCTCGTCGCCAATACTGCGGGCGTCACTTTCTGCTGTTGATAGTACGAATCCTCTGGTATGGCGCTTGTATCCCCGGCTTAATACAGCCACTTGGAATTCATCATGAAGCAACTTTATCAGATACTCTGTGTGCGGCGTTTTACCCGTACCGCCCACTGCGATGTTCCCGATACAAATAATAGGAACATTAAAACTCTTTGACTGAAGTTTCCCCCAGTCAAAGAGTTTATTTCGTAATGCTACTCCTGCTCCATATAACCATGAAGCCGGATATAGCCATTTATGTATCTTGATAGAGTTTTCTTCCATGCAGTTTGCTATTTCACATTCAGTTCAAACGGAACGCGTGCTTGAATCATGGCGCGTTCTTTTATATTTTTCAGCAGGCTGAAATCTTTATAATAATCTCCCAGTTGACTTTTCAGCACTTGGGATTCTACATAATTACCGGGTTGGACATCAAGCAATGTAGACAGAATATCCTTTTTGGCAGGATAGGATATAATGGTGTATCCTTTTAAATCGGCTTTTTGTGCAGCTATTTCCAGTGCCTTACCTATTCCACCCAATTCGTCTACCAATCCGATTTTTTTAGCCATCTCTCCGGTCCATACACGTCCTTCAGCTATTTTCTCAATTTTATCTTTAGACATATGGCGTCCTTCGGCACAACGACTTACAAATAAATCATATCCTTGGCCGATCATCATCTGTAGCAAAGCTCTTTCATCGCTGTTTACCGGGCGCATCAGATTGCCGAAGTCTGAGAATTGATTGGTTTTTATTACGTCATATGTCAATCCGATTTTTTCGGTTAATCCTTTAACGTTCGGAATCATGCCGAAGATTCCAATAGAACCCGTCAGAGTGGTTGGCTCGGCTATGATACTGTCGGCAGCACAAGAGATATAATATCCACCGGATGCGGCATAGTCGCCCATTGAGACGATGACCGGTTTCTTAGCCTTCAGCTCTTTTACGGCATGCCAGATCTGTTCGGACGCAAAAGCACTTCCTCCCGGAGAGTTTACGCGTAATACAACAGCTTTTACATCGTCATCTTCTTTCAGTTTACGCAGGTCACGAATCATTTTGCTACCTATAATACCTTCATCAGACGCTGCTGATCCGGCATAATCGGTTATCTCACCGGAAGCATAATAAACAGCCAGAATATTCCCGCTCTTGTCTTTAGGAATATTCTTTTTAATGTTAACCATCTCTTCGAGTCCTAAGATGGGCAGGCGATCGTCCTCGTCGATTTTTACAAGTGTTTTCAAATAGTCGCGTACGTCATTTTGATAAATCAGCGTGTCGGCCAGTCCGCATTTTACGCTTTCGTCTGACGGATAGAACATTAGCATGCGGTCAGCATACATATTCAGTGAATCTTTTCCTATTTTACGTGAAGCGGAAACACCATCCAATATTTGATTCCAGATAGAACCGATGAAAGCTGTAACCTGCTCCCGGTTGGCTGGAGACATCTCTGTGGCGGTGAAAGGCTCCACTGCCGACTTGTAAGTACCTACCTTGAATACCTGCATCTCAATTCCCAGTTTCTGTAATAGATCTTTATAGAAAATAGGTGCTGAAGCGAGTCCGCGCCATTCGATCATGCCTTTGGGGTTGAGCATCACCTTGTCGGCAACACTCGAAAGATAATAAAGTCCTTGCGTATAATTGTCGCTATATGCTACGACAAATTTGCCACTCTCCTTAAAGTCATCCAATGCTTTACGTATCGCCTGTAGCGAAGCGTACGAAGCATCCAGCCATGAGGCTTGTATATAAATGCCCTTTATGTTATCATTTTCTTTAGCTTTCTTGATTGAAGCCAGTATATCGTCCAGTCCGTATGTATCGGCTGTTTCACCGGTAAATTTACCCAGTAAACCTTCTAAACTCTCCTGAGTGCGCTCAACCAGGGTACCTTTCAAGTCGAGCATCATCACAGAATTCTTCTTTACCACAGTTTCTGTATCCGATGACGAAATGATTCCGACAAGCGTTACGACTCCGATAATGAATAAAACAATGCCCGATAACACGATGCCGGTCACTGTAGCAAGCGTAAATTTAAAGAAATCTTTCATTGTACATATTGTTTTTATGCCAGCTCTTTTAAAGCTAACAAAGATAAATAATTGAGTTGAAATTCATCCCATAAGTCGCATAGTTTTTTGTTTTGTCACGGTTGCGACATATAAAATGTGAATATTTGAGTATAACCGGGGAGTAAAGGAGAAGTTATTGTATGGAGATAAACAATAAAAAGAGGAAACAGCCTCAGGTGGGGTATTTCCTCTTTCTATTTCTGAAGAAACTAATATTTATTTCTTAAGAAACGATTCTTTCATTCTGGCAATGTCAGTCAGATAATCCTGTAGGTCTTGTTCATGCTCTTCTTCTTCAGCTAAAATATGCTTTGCGATGTCGCATGTAGTATAGTCTTTACCGTTTGTAAAGTTAGCAATCTCCTGATAACGGAGAATAGCGCAACGTTCGGAAGAGACGTTCTGATTTAACAGGCTGACAGAATCGAATGCTGTTGGAGAATCGTATTTACAACGAGCCAGTTCAAACCATTTTTTCGGATCGAGTACCGGAACTCCTTCCAATTCAATGATTCGGTCAGCAATCAATTGTGCGTGATGACGCTCCTCTTCAGCATGTTCTTCGAATTCCCCTTGTACATCAGCGCGCATAGCACCTTCCACTACTAATGCACCTACCCAATATTGATAGTATGCCAACCATTCTTCAGATAATGCAGCATTCAGCTGATCAATCAAACTTTTTACATCGAGCTTTCCTTGCAGGATTTTTACACTTTCTTTAGCCATAATTCTTTTGGTTTAGGTTATAAAAATTAAGTTGGTTATGTAACATGGGGTAGGGGATTTTGTTTTCTGAAAGGGTGATTTTAACAGGAAGACATTTGCTTTAGGAGCCGGTTTCGGGAGCGGGTGGGGTACTGTGCTCCGGCTGTTTCCTTTTAGTTTCAAACCAAGGCCCTTTACCTTTTAAATCAACGCCCTCTTGGTTTCAAACCAACATGTCTTTGGCTTGAAAGGTAGCCTTCTTCCGTTTCCACCCCGAACTTCGCTGATGAAAATATTGTGCAACTTGGCTTCCCGGACCGCAAATGCGTTCTCCCGGATTGCCCCTATACTTGCCCTAATCGCAACTATCCCTTTCTACCCGCGACTTATCCCTTTTTCCAGGAAAGAACCCCTTTTTTCTCTATTTCCTTCATTCTCAATCCTTTTCCCCCTTTTGTTTTTCC
>ERZ827522.492-NODE-492-length-49435-cov-5.459559_pt1 | contig 49435 bp, 34 predicted proteins | sample MGYA00519580_ERZ827522 | MGnify/ENA primary metagenome ERZ827522 (study PRJEB31778, sample SAMEA3449340) | human gut metagenome | biome: human gut; feature: human-associated habitat; material: faeces | place: United Kingdom | collected 2010/2012 ... | reverse complement strand
CCTGGTGAATAACGTTGTTTTAAGCCAGTTCCTCGGTCTTTGCCCGTTCCTTGGTGTATCCAAGAAAACAGAGACAGCAGCTGGTATGGGCGCTGCAGTCGTATTCGTTATTACGATCGCATCCGCCTGCACAAGCCTTGTTTATGATTTCGTTCTCGTAAAACTCCATATCGAGTATTTACAGACGATCGTATTTATCCTTGTAATCGCGGCTCTGGTACAGTTCGTTGAGATGTTCCTGAAAAAGACGATTCCATCTCTGTACCGAGCGCTCGGCGTTTACCTTCCGCTGATTACAACAAACTGCGCGGTACTCGGTGTGGCACTCATCAACGTACAGAAGGATTACACGATTCTGCAGGGTACGGTTTACGGTCTGGCAACCGCAATTGGCTTTACGATTGCCATGGTGCTGATGGCTGGCCTGCGGGAAAAGATGGAGTACAACGATATCCCGGAGTCATTCAAAGGAATGCCGATCGTTCTTCTTACGGCTATGCTGATGTCAATGGCATTTATGGGATTTTCCGGAATGATCTAGGAGGGATGAAGAGATGAATGGTATTTTAGCAGCCACCCTGATGGTGGGTGGAACCGGCCTTTTGATTGGTATTCTCCTTGGAATTGCCGGAAAGAAGTTTTATGTGGAAGTGGACGAGCGCGAGACGAAGGTCCGTGAAGCGCTGCCGGGCAACAACTGCGGCGGCTGTGGTTACCCGGGCTGTGACGGAGCGGCGGCTGCAGTGGTAAAGGGTGAAGCCCCGATTTCGGTCTGTCCGGTCGGCGGTTCTCCGGTTGCGGCAGCGATCGGTGCCATTATGGGACAGGAAGCCGGAGCACAGGAGCGCAGAAAAGCAGTGGTACGGTGCGCCGGTACGTGTGACGTGGCAAAGAACAAGTATGAATACACGGGTGCAAGGGACTGCTCCTACGCCGGTTTTGTACCGGGCGGCGGTCCGAAGAGCTGCGGAAACGGATGTCTTGGTTTTGGAAACTGCGTGAAGGCATGTAAGTTTGATGCGATCCATATTGAAAACGGCATTGCCGTTGTGGACGGCGAAGCGTGCAAGGCATGCGGTGCCTGCGTGAAGGCCTGTCCGAGAAATCTGATCGACCTGATTCCGTATGAGCAGAAGATCACGGTGAAATGCCGCTCAACCGAGAAGGGCAAGGCGGTGATGGCAGCGTGTGAGATCGGCTGTATCGGATGTAAGAAGTGCGAGAAGAACTGCCCGTCGGATGCAATTCACGTTGTGGACCAGCGCGCGGAGATCGACCCGGCAAAATGTACAGGCTGCGGCCTCTGCGCGGAGAACTGCCCGCGGAAGTGTATTATGGTAGAAAAATAAAAATGAGAAATTCCATGCTGTGGGAGGGAACTTCTGCGGCGTGGAATTTTTGCTTTTCGGTGATATCGTGTTAGCCAATGCCGGGGGTGGCTGGCTTGACTTGAATTTGGGAAAATGATAAACTGAAAGTCAGAAAATGAGGGGCGAAAAGCTAAAAAAATATAAAATGGCAGAAAGGACGGGGCAAAAGTATGACAATGACAATGGATGAACTGATGAAAGTGCTCGATATGCAGGAGGATATTCTGCAGTTTACGCATTTTACAAATGCAGACGCATGGGAACTGGGAACGATGATCCTGATGGAGGCAAGACGGCGCGGAGCACAGGTTGGCATCATGATCCGCAGAAGCAACGGGGAAGTTGTATTCCAGTATTGCGATAACGGCATTACACCGCACAATGTGGAGCTGATGAGACGGAAGAGCAATTCGGTGCTTCTGACGGAGCGGAGTTCGCTGCAGCTTTACATGGCAGCGACGAATGCGCCGGAGAGCGTAAAACAGATGGTACTGGACCCGAAGGAATACGCAATGCTGGGCGGAGGTTTTCCGATCTGCGTGGAAGAAGTCGGCGTTGTGGCAACCGTAGCAGTGTCCGGCATGGGACAGGTTTCGGATCATGATGTGATTGTGAAATGCATCAGCAAATATTTGCATATCGATGAAGTACCAAGAATCAGAACTGTATGAAAATGATGATTGAAACTAAATTTTGTGTATGATATAATGTCACCGGCAAAAAGACATGACAGTTCCATCAGGGACAACAAAACCCCCGTGAGCGGCAACTCACGGGGGTTGGTTTATGTCAGCAGGTTTTGCATATCTTCCGGCAGTGGTGCGTGGAAGTTTAAGGGTTCTCCGGTGATCGGATGGACGAAGGAGAGCGATGCAGAGTGAAGTGCCTGGCGGGGGAAAGTGCCGGGAGTTTTGTTATAGAGGGTATCGCCGAGCAGCGGATGGCCGATGTAAGCCATGTGGACGCGGATCTGGTGGGTGCGGCCGGTTTCGAGGTTGAGTTCGAGGTGGGAGAAAACGGAGCAGTGCGCGAGGGTGCGGTAATGGGTTACGGAGCGCTCGCCGGAGGCAAAGTCGACGGTGCGCTGGATGAGGGAGCCGTTGAGGCGGGCGATCGGGGCGTCGATGGTGCCGGATGCAGCGGTTTCGCCGAGGGCGAAGGCCTGATACGTGCGGTGGATTTCGCGGGAGCGCATGGCCTGGGAGAGAACGGCGGCGCTTAAGGCGTGCTTGGCGAGCACGATAAGGCCGGTGGTGTCGCGGTCGAGGCGGTTGATACAGCGGTAGACGAAGGGTTCACCTTTCTGTTCAAAATACCATGCAATGCCGTTTGCCAGCGTATTTTCATAATTTCCAATCGACGGATGAATCGGCGTATCAGCGGGTTTATCCACAACGAGGATGTCGTCATCCTCATACACAACCGAAAACGGAACCGGCCGCGGCAGAATTCCGTCGGAGGGTTCTGTTTCGACAAGGTGCGTTTCGATCACATCCCCGGCGTGCACGGCCTGGCTCGTCCAGGCGCGGACGCCGTTTCGGAAAATGCCGTCCTCTGTGCGTTTTAAGCCCGTAATAATATGGCGCGAATATCCATGCCGGCGGAGAAACCATTCCACAGTCAGATTTTCCCGTTCCTCCTCCGGCGAAACCACATATGTAAACCTGTGTCCCATACACAAAACCTCCGTTTCTATAGCTTTTTTATCGAATGAACCCCGTCATTTCGGGGCAAAATTTCGAAAAGAGACTTTCCCAGTCTTTCGCAAGTATAGCCGAAAACAGATGAAAAAGCAAGAAACTTACTTTTCTATAGCGAAAATATAAAAAAGTATAAAAGTTTCATGAAATGTCAGAATTTGATTGATTTTAGCGAAAGAAAAGTTTATGCTACTAAAAAAGAAAGAAAATCAAGAAACAGGAGGGGATACAGATGAAGCAGGTGCAGAAACCGAAAAAACCCATAATTTTTTATTATGTGATTGCGCTGATCGTCATTCTGCTGTTAAATCTTCTGCTTTTCCCGAGACTTCTCGAGCCCAAAGTAACAGAAGTTGATTACGGAAAATTTTTGCAGATGGTAGATAACAACGAAATCAGCGAAGTCCAGATCCAGTCAAATGAGATTATTTTCAGCGACAAATCAAGCCCGGCGAATTATTATAAGACGGGTGTGATGAATGATTACAAGCTGGTAGACCGTTTATATGAGGCAGGTATTACCGAATTCGGAACGCCGATCATAGAGCAGATGTCGCCACTCATGGAATTTCTTTTAACATGGGTAATACCGATCGTTGTGATGGTTGCGCTCGGACAGTGGCTGATGAAACGCATGACGAGCAAGATGATGGGCGGCATGGGAAATGCGATGAGCTTTGGAAAGAGCAACGCCAAGGTTTATGTACAGTCCGAAACCGGCATTAAATTTGCAGATGTTGCCGGAGAGGATGAGGCAAAAGAAATTTTACAGGAGATTGTTGACTTCCTGCATAATCCCAAAAAATATGAAGAAATTGGTGCAAAAATGCCGAAAGGAGCACTGCTTGTCGGCCCTCCAGGAACCGGTAAAACGCTGCTTGCAAAGGCAGTAGCCGGAGAGGCAAATGTTCCGTTCTTCTCCATTTCCGGTTCTGACTTTGTCGAGATGTTCGTCGGCATGGGAGCTGCGAAGGTGCGTGACCTGTTCCAGCAGGCAAATGAGAAAGCACCGTGTATCGTCTTTATCGATGAGATCGATACCGTCGGCAAAAAACGTGACGGCGGCGGATTCTCCGGAAACGACGAGCGTGAGCAGACCCTGAACCAGCTGCTTGCCGAGATGGATGGATTCGATGGAAAGAAAGGCGTTGTCATTCTGGCAGCGACGAACCGTCCGGATTCCCTGGACCCGGCACTTCTTCGTCCGGGCCGTTTCGACCGCCGTGTGCCGGTTGAACTGCCTGACTTAAAAGGCCGTGAGGAAATCCTGAAAGTCCATGCGAAAAACATCCGCGTGGGCGACAATGTCGATTACAATGCGATCGCACGTATGGCATCCGGTGCTTCTGGTGCAGAACTTGCCAATATGATCAACGAGGCAGCACTCCGTGCCGTCCGTGATGGAAGAAAATTCGTCACCCAGGCGGATCTGGAGGAGAGCGTTGAGGTTGTCATCGCCGGATACCAGAAGAAGAATAAGATCATGACCGACAAAGAGAAACTGATCGTTTCCTACCACGAGGTCGGCCATGCACTCGTCGCAGCACTGCAGAGCCATTCCGCTCCGGTTACGAAGATCACCATTATCCCGCGTACGTCCGGCGCCCTCGGCTATACGATGCAGGTGGATGAAGATGAGCACAACCTGATGAGCCGCGAAGAGCTGGAAAACAAGATTGCAACGCTGACCGGCGGCCGTGTGGCAGAGGATCTGGTGTTCCATTCCATCACGACAGGTGCTTCGAACGATATCGAGCAGGCAACGAAGGTGGCAAGATCCATGATCACCCGCTTCGGTATGAACGAGGAATTTGGTATGGTTGCATTTGAGACGGTAACGAACCAGTACCTCGGCGGCGACACTTCCCTGGCATGCTCCGAATCGACAGCAGCACAGATTGATGAGAAGGTTGTTGCAGCAGTCAGAAAACAGTACGACAAAGCAGAGCAGCTCTTAAAAGATAACATGCCGAAACTCCACGAGCTGGCAAAATATCTGTATGAGAAAGAGACGATCACAGGTGATGAGTTTATGGAAATCCTGAATTTATCCCCGGATCAGCTCACGACAACGAGAATGGAAACAAACTAAAAAGCGATAAAAGCAGATGAGAATCCCGCGTTACTGTTCACCCAGCAGTGAAACACTTGCTGTTTCACTGCGTAAGAAAGTGATTCACGAATCCCGCGTTTCAAGGCGACTTCAGCCTTGCGCGGGATTCTTTCTTGTGCTATAATGCTGTAATGCGAAATTATGACACAAAAAGACAGATTTTTTTAGGATAGACCAAGAGAACATAAGGAGAAACGCAATGAAGAAAAAACAGGCATGGAAAGTGATGGGTGCTGTCCTTGCGGGCACACTGGTATTTTCCGATGCAGTTCCGCTCCATGCCAGCGCATCGGCAGGAACGGAAAAAAGCGCAGTACAGAACGAAACTGTCTCCGGAACGGAGAACGGTACAGAGACAAAGACAAAACGGGCAGCCGTTTATGTGAATCTGAAAACCGGCGATGATACGGCAGACGGTACAACGGCAGAGACAGCAGTAAAAACCGTGGAAAAAGCACAGGAGCTTCTTGCAGTTGCAGCGTCAGAACTGCAGGCGGACGGGAAAACAACCGAAAAAAACACTGCTGCAGATACCAGCAAAACGGCAGCGGAGGAAGCAGCAGAAAAATATCTGGTATTCGTCGGCATGGATGAAAAAGAGCTGGAAACGTATCGAAAGAAACAGCAGAAAACAGACTTCTGGGGAAGAGTAACAGATACCGTTTTTGCGGCAGATGAAATCGTGGTGACAGAAGCCGGATATGAGGCTGTTCTGGCAGCAGAAAAAGCAAAAGAAACGGTTTCGGAAACACCAACGCTTGCGCCAGGCGAGTCTCCGGCACCGGATGCGGCAGAAGATACCGTAACACCGACTCCGGGTCCGACGGAAACGCCGGATGCAGAGCCGACCACAGAACCAACGGTGACCCCGGACGCAGAGCCAACGGTAGAACCGACGGAAACGCCAGACGCAGAGCCGACCGTAACGCCGGCGGAGGAACCAACGGCAACACCGACACCGGATGCGGACAACGGAGAAAATACAGAGGATACACCAACGGCAGCGCCGACACCGGATGCGGAACCGACCGTAACGCCGGAAGTAACTCCGACGACAGCACCGGGCGAGAATACCGATGACAGTGAAAATCCGGAGAATCCGGAAACTCCTGCAGAAGATCCAACCGTGACACCTGCCCCGGATGATACAGCAAAAGACGATCCTGCAGCAGATGATACAAACCAGGACGATACAAACCAGGATAACCAGAACGGAACGGGAAATGATGCATCATCGGACCAGTGGAAACAGGATGAAAATCTGGATGACCTTGTAAAAGATGAAATTCAGAAAGAAAACGAAACCGTAAAAAATTTCGATGAAATTTCCAATCCATCCGGTACGGACAGCACAGAAGACGGCTATCTGATCTCCGATGTCTCTCTTTTAATCCAGCCGATGGCAGTAAGTCTGTCCGGAAGCGTTGTATCAGAGGAGCAGACGGAAACAGCAGAAGCTGAGACGGCGGACGAAGGCGAGCATGAACTGCTTGCAGCAGCAGAGCAGAAATCCAACCTGAGTGCCGGTGAAATGACAGCAAGTGCAGCCGATGACGTAAGTACGCTGCGTGCCGCAGGAACGATCCTTGTAGGACCGGACAACTACGGAACGAATAAGACATCCACTCCGACTCCGACAGCCACACCGTCGAAGAGCAGCAGTAACAACAGCTCTTCCAATTCCAATACCGGAAGCACAAAGATTCCGCAGAAGAAGACACAGACCACTGCAAGCATCCGCAGCATCCCGGTCAACACCGGCGATGAGACGATGGTGCTTCCGCTGGCGATCAGCTCCGCACTTTCTGCAGCCGTTATGTTCTGCATGGCATTCCTTCAGATGCAGGCGAAACGCGCAAAGAGCATGGCCGCATGGCTGGAATTCAAAAAGAATCATCCGTTTGACGAAAAATAAAGAAACAGGCATATCCGGAAAAGCCATTCCATACATTTATAGTATGGGAGGGCTTTTTCTTATGGAAGAAAAGAAAACATGGGCGGTGGGTGCGGGCAGCGGGATCAGCTGGCTGAAGGCTCTTCTCGTTTCCTATCTGATCTCGGTGCTTCTTCTTTTGCTGCTGTCTTTCCTGCTCTGGAAATTTTCCTGGAAGGAAAGCTGGGTGCAGGCGGGCATTGTGGTGATCTATCTGGCATCAAGCTTTTCCGGCGGAAGAATGGCAGGAAACATGGCGGGAAAACGGCGGTTTCTCTGGGGCATCTGCTTTGGAATCGTGTATTTTGCCATTCTGATCATCGTCTCCGCAGTCTTCCTGCCGGGCGGATTTGCCGGAGCCGGAAGACTTCTGTGGGCGGCAGCAGTCTGTGCCGTCGGCGGAATGGCAGGCGGAATGACGGCACACGGCAGATAAAAGCGGACAAAACAGAACATTTTTTCAAAAAACAGACTTTTAAATTTGAAAAACCTATGCTATAATGGGAAGAGCTAATGGCCGAAGACTATAAAAAAGTCGCGCGTCAACTACAATGAAGGAGGAATGTGCCATGAAACACATCAAAACTTTAAATACAAAAAGCTTACAGAACACTGTAAAAAAAGGTGGATGCGGTGAGTGCCAGACATCCTGCCAGTCCGCATGTAAGACTTCTTGCACCGTAGGCAACCAGAGCTGCGAGCATAAGTAAAAGTAATCCATAAGGACGAGTAAAAGGTGTTCCCAGAACCGGTTTCGCCGGATTTGGGAACATTCTTTTTGCCAGGCACATCAAAAAAAGAGAGAGTTATAGAAAGGAATACCACAGTGATACATTTATATAAAAGCAATGGCTTCAACATGGTGCTGGACGTCAACAGCGGCTCCGTCCATGTTGTGGATGACTGCGTATACGATGTCCTTTCCTGCATGAACGAAGGAAAAAATGCAGAAGAGGCAGCAGAGGCGCTTAGCAGTAAATATGCCGAGCAGGACATCACCGAAGCCAGAGAAGAAATTCAGGAACTTACAGATAACGGCATGCTCTTTACAAAAGACATTTACGAAAACGCAATTGATCAGTTTTCCAACCGTCCGACCGTCGTAAAAGCACTCTGCCTCCACATTGCACACGACTGCAACCTTGCCTGTCGTTACTGCTTCGCAGAAGAGGGCGAGTATCACGGAAGACGTGCACTGATGTCCCTGGAAGTCGGCAAAAAAGCGCTTGATTTCCTGATCGCAAACTCCGGCAGCAGAAGAAACCTCGAGGTAGATTTCTTCGGCGGTGAACCGCTGATGAACTGGGATGTTGTAAAACAGCTCGTAGCCTACGGAAGAGAACAGGAGAAGTTACATAACAAGAACTTCCGTTTCACCCTGACCACCAACGGTGTTCTCTTAAACGACGAGGTCATGGAGTTCTGCAATAAAGAGATGGGCAACGTCGTATTAAGTATCGACGGAAGAAAAGAAGTTCACGATCACATGCGTCCGTTCCGCAAAGGTGCCGGAAGCTACGATCTGATCGTGCCGAAATTCCAGAAATTCGCTGAGCTTCGTCATCAGGATAAATACTATGTGCGCGGAACCTTCACGCATTACAACACAGACTTTGCAGCTGATGTTCTCCATCTGGCAGACCTCGGCTTCAAGCAGATCTCGGTTGAGCCTGTTGTAGCGCCTCCGACCGAGGACTATGCGATCCGTGAGGAAGACCTTCCGGTGATCTTCGAACAGTACGACATTCTGGCAAGAGAGATGATCAAGAGAGAAAAAGAGGGAAGAGGCTTCAATTTCTTCCACTTTATGATCGATCTGACCGGCGGACCATGTGTTTATAAACGTCTTTCCGGCTGCGGTTCCGGAACCGAGTACCTTGCGGTAACACCGTGGGGCGATTTCTATCCGTGCCACCAGTTCGTAGGACAGGAAGATTTCTGCCTTGGAAATGTTTACGAAGGCGTGAAAAAGACAGAAACGGTCAACGAATTCAAGAAATGCAACGTTTATTCCAAAAAGGAGTGCAGCCAGTGCTTTGCACGGTTCTACTGCAGCGGCGGATGCGCGGCAAACTCCTACAATTTCACAGGTAAGATCAACGATGTTTACGAGATCGGATGCAAGATGCAGCAGAAACGGATCGAGTGTGCATTGATGATAAAGGCAGCTCTGGCCGAAGATTAAAGAAAAGAGGAAAATCGCGACATGATGAAGAAGAAACAGAGTATCATCGCGCTCGTCCTGGCAGCCATTGTAACAGTGCTTCTTGGATGGACGATGATCAAAGGATGGGGTCCTACCGGAACCGGTTCGATGAAGAACATCAACCTGGGTCTGGATCTGTCCGGCGGTGTCAGCATTACCTACCAGGCCGTAAAGGACAACCCGACAGACGAAGAAATGTCAGATACCCGCTACAAGCTGGAACAGCGTGCGCAGCAGTACAGCGAAGAGGCACAGGTATATCTGCAGGGCGACAACCGTATCACCATTGAAATCCCGGGTGCAACCGATGCAACCACCATTCTGGAAGAGATGGGTAAACCGGGAAGCCTGTATTTCATCAAACAGACCAACGATGACGGAACAGAAAACTACACCTACGACAGCTCGACCGGCGAGTACGTTCTGAACGGAAAAACTATCGAAGAGCTCGAGGAGGACGGCTCCGTCGTTCTGACCGGTAAAGATGTGGAGAGCGCAGAAGCCATGCATCAGCAGAACTCCACCACAAAAGCAACCGAGAGCGTCGTTCAGCTGAAAATGACCGACGAAGGAAAACAGAAATTTGCAGACGCAACCCAGGAAGCCTACAGCGCAGGAAAGAGCATCGGTATCTATTATGATGAAAAATTCGTCAGTGTACCGAGTGTAAACGCTGTGATTTCCGATGGTACTGCAGTCATCTCCGGCGGAAACATGGACTGGGATGAAGCAACCAGCCTGGCATCCACCCTCCGTATCGGTTCCCTTTCCCTGAAACTTGAGGAGATCAACTCCAGCGTCGTTGGAGCACAGCTTGGATCTGCAGCTGTTTCCACCAGCGTAAAAGCGGGAGCGATCGGCATTGTACTGATTATCCTTTTCCTTGCAATCGTATATCGCCTGCCTGGTATTGCTGCCGGATGGGCACTGCTCATCTATGTTGAGCTGAATCTGATTGCTTTAAATGCATTTGACCTGACATTGACCCTGCCTGGTATCGCAGGTGTTATCCTGTCGATCGGTATGGCGGTCGATGCGAACGTTATCATTTATGCCCGTATCGAGGAGGAGATCGGTGCCGGAAAGACGGTTCATGCGGCAATCCGCGACGGATTCAAGAAGGCAACTTCTGCCATCCTGGACGGAAACGTGACGACCCTGATTGCAGCAGCTGTTCTGTATGCGCTTGCGAGCGGAAGTGTCCGCGGATTCGCCATGACACTTGCTCTTGGTATTGTTCTTTCCATGTTCAGCGCCATGGTTGTTTCCAGACTGCTGGTCAACAGCCTGTACGGTATGGGACTGAAGGATGCGAAATACTACGGAACCAAGAAAGAGCGCAAGGGATTTCCATTTGTGGAAAAGAGAAAGATCTTCTTCACGATCTCCTGCATTCTGCTGCTTGCCGTTCCGGCCAGCATGATTTTCATGCATCAGACAAAGGGAAGCGCACTGAACTTCGGCCTTGACTTCAAGGGCGGTACTTCCATCAACGTTCCGTTCAACGAGGATTACTCCATCGAAGAGCTGGACAAAGAGGTAGAGCCGGTTGTGGAAGGCGTGACAAAAGATTCCAATATTCAGATGACAAAGGTTGTCGGAGGCAACAATGTCATCATCAAAACACGTTCTCTGACTCTGGAAGAGCGTGAGCAGGTTTACCAGGCAATGGCAGACAATTTCGGTGTCGATACTTCTGAAATCACTTTCGACAACATTTCTTCTACTGTAAGTAAAGAAATGAGCCAGAATGCGATGAAAGCAGTTATCATCGCTGTAGTCTGCATGCTGCTGTACATCTGGATCCGTTTCCGCGACATCCGTTTCGCATCGAGTGCCATCCTTGCACTGATGCACGATATCGCCATTGTATTCGGATTCTATGTGGTATCCCGTATTTCGGTCGGCAGCACCTTTATCGCGTGTATGCTGACGATCCTCGGCTATTCCATCAACAGTACGATCGTCATCTTCGACCGTATCCGTGAGAATCTGCCGGAGTTAAAGAGAGAGCCGATCGAGTCCCTGGTTGACCGCTGCATCACGGACACCCTGACCCGAAGCATTTACAGTTCCCTCACCACCTTTATCACCATCTTTGTTCTGTTCGTGATGGGAGTTTCTTCCATCCGCGACTTTGCAGCACCTCTGATGGTTGGTATCGTATGCGGAGCTTACACTTCTGTCTGCATCACAGGTGCCCTGTGGTATGTGATGAAGCACGTTGGAAAAAACAAATATGTGCCGTCCAAAGCAGTACAGAATAAGACAAAAAATAAATAAAAGCAGCAAAAACCATAAAAAGAGAAACGCCGGACCGGAAAAGTCCGGCGTTTCCTGCTAACAGGAAAGAGGAGAACATATGAAGAAAGAACGCTGGGTAGTTTCGGCAAAACGCGCCGATTTCCAGGCAATTGCGGACCGGTTCGGCATCGATCCCGTCATCGCCCGCCTGATCCGGAACCGGGATGTGACCGGGGAGAAAGAGATCGAAGAGTATCTCTTCGGTGATCTGGAGCAGCTCCACGATCCGCTGCTGATGAAGGATATGGAGCGCGCGGCAGATCTGATCGCAGAAAAAATCCGGGAGAAAAAGCCGATCCGCATCATCGGGGACTACGACATCGACGGTGTTACGGCAACGTATATTCTGCTGACCGGCTTAAAAGATCTCGGTGCCGATGTGGATGTGCGTATCCCGGACCGGATTGCAGACGGATACGGCTTAAATGAGCATCTTGTGCAGTTTGCCGCGGATGAGGGGCGGGACATGATCGTCACCTGTGACAACGGCATCGCGGCGGGCAGTCAGATCCGTCTGGCAAAAGAGCTTGGCATGACGGTTGTTGTGACGGACCACCACGAGGTTCCGTTTGAGGAGGATGAAAACGGAGAACGCCGCTACATCCTGCCGCCGGCGGACGCGGTTGTCAATCCGAAACAGAAAGATTGTTCCTATCCGTTTCCGGGCCTCTGCGGTGCGGCCGTCGCATGGAAACTGATCCAGACGATGGAGGCAAAAGCAGGTATTCCAAAGGAGCACAGCTTCCGCTTTCTGGAATTTGTCGCCATTGCGACGATCGGTGATGTGATGGATCTGCAGGGAGAAAACCGGATTTTTGTAAAAGCCGGCCTTCGGGCGCTCCATAAAACGCAGAACCTCGGCCTGCAGGAGCTGATCCGTGTGCAGGGCATCGAGGCGGAAAACGTGACACCGTATCACATCGGCTTCGTTCTCGGCCCGTGCATCAACGCATCGGGACGGCTTGACACGGCGGAGCATTCGTTAAAACTGCTCTGCGCAAAGACACGTGAGGAGGCCGCAAAGCTTGCCGGGGACTTGAAAGACCTGAATGAAAGCCGCAAAGAGCTGACGCGCCAGGGTGAGGCGAAAGCAATCGAGCTCGTGGAAACCTCCCCGCTGCAGAACGACAAAGTCCTCGTCGTCTATCTGCCGGACTGCCACGAGAGCCTTGCCGGAATCATCGCAGGTCGCCTGCGGGAGCACTTCCACAAACCATCCTTCGTACTCACCAGAAGTGAGGAGGGCGTCAAGGGCTCCGGCCGCTCGATCGAAGCGTATTCGATGTATGAGGAGCTCTGCAAATGCAAAGAACTGATGACGAAATTCGGCGGCCACCCGATGGCTGCGGGCCTTTCCCTCGCAGGAGAGGAGATGATCGAACCGTTCCGCCGGGCACTGAACGATAATTCCACGCTGACGGAAGAGGATTTCGTCGAAAAAGTCGTGATCGATGTGCCGATGCCGATCACCTACATCACCAAAAATCTGATCCGCCAGTTAAGTCTCTTGGAGCCGTTCGGAAAAGGCAACACGAAACCGCTGTTCGCACAGAAAGGACTGACTGTATTAAATTACCGCATTTTTGGAAAGAATAGAAACGTGGTGAAAGTACAGCTTGCCGATGCGGGCGGATACCAGATGGATGGTGTCTATTTCGGCGAGGGAGAAGCGTTCGCCGCATACGTGGATGCACATCCGGCCCTCTCGGTAGCGTACTATCCGTCGATCGATACGTGGAACGGACGCGACAAATTACAGATCAATATCCAGAGTTATTTTTAAAGATGCAGAAAAGCCGCAAATACCTGATTTTTCTGCCCTGTTTTCTATCGGAAACGAAATTGACGCAGAAGAATATTGATGCTATACTGTAAGGTGAATTGTCAAACCTTGACGAAACGGAGGAATATTTTATGAAAAAAGTAGAGGATTACGTAAGAAGTATTCCGGATTTCCCGGAACCGGGTATTATTTTCAGAGATGTAACGAGTATCCTGCAGGACGCAGACGGACTGCAGCTTGCCATAGATGAGATGCAGCATTTTGTAGAAGAAGTAGACTGTGATGTAATCTGCGGAACCGAGTCCCGCGGCTTCATTTTCGGTATGCCGATTGCTTACAATCTGCACAAACCGTTCGTGCCGATCCGTAAAAAAGGAAAACTTCCTCTGGAGACCGTCGAGGAGAGCTATGACCTGGAGTACGGCAGCGCAACGATCGAGATGCACAAAGACTCCATCAAACCGGGCCAGAAGGTAGTCATCATCGACGACCTGATTGCAACCGGCGGTACCGTGGAAGCCTGTGCAAAAATGATCGAGCGCCTCGGCGGCGAAGTAACCAGAATCGTGTTCCTGATGGAGCTTGCCGGCTTAAAAGGACGCGAAAAACTGGCAAAATATGATGTAAAATCTGTCATCCGTTACGATGGCAAATAACGTATCCAACGAAACGCAGGGGTTAATCATGAGAGCGGAGGATACATATGGAAGAAGAGAAAAGAATCAGTGAAGAAGAATTAAAGAAGGATGTGGCGGCGGCAGAAGCCAGAATCCGCAAGACGGACGATTTTACAAGTCCGGAGGAATTATACGGGGAATTGATCGCTTCTGTGAAAAAATATCATCCATCGGACGATATTTCCCTGATCGAAAAAGCATACCGCGTGGCAGCGGATGCACATAAGGACCAGAAAAGAAAGAGCGGGGAACCGTACATCATCCATCCGCTCTGTGTGGCAATTATCCTGGCAGATCTGGAGCTCGACAAGGAGTCGATCGCGGCAGGCCTTCTGCACGACGTTGTCGAAGATACCGTCATGACCGAAGAAGAGCTGACCGAGGAGTTCGGCCCGGAGGTGTCCCTGATTGTAAGCGGTGTCACGAAGCTGGCACAGCTGAAATATTCTGCGGATAAGGTCGAGGAGCAGGCAGAAAACCTGAGAAAGATGTTCCTTGCGATGGCAAAGGATATCCGCGTTATTCTGGTAAAACTGGCGGACCGTCTGCACAACATGCGGACCGCACAGTACTGGTCGCCGGAGACGCAGAAGAAAAAAGCGCGTGAGACGATGGATATCTATGCCCCGATCGCACAGCGCCTCGGTATTTCCAAGATCAAGGTCGAACTCGATGACCTTTCTCTGAAATATCTGGAGCCGGATGCGTACTATGAACTGGTGCAGAAGGTCAGCATGAAGCGGGAGCAGCGGCAGGAGTTTGTCGATGCGATCGTAAAAGAGGTGACCCGTCATATCCACCAGGCCGGCATTGAGGCAGATGTCAACGGACGAATCAAGCACTTTTTCAGCATCTACAAAAAGATGGTCAACCAGCACAAGACGCTGGATCAGATCTATGACCTCTTTGCGGTCCGCATCATCGTGGAATCCGTCAAAGACTGCTATGCAGCGCTCGGTGTCATCCATGAAATGTACACGCCGATCCCGGGCCGTTTCAAAGATTACATTGCGATGCCGAAGCCAAACCGTTACCAGTCCCTGCATACAACCCTGATCGGACCGAACGGACAGCCGTTTGAGATTCAGATCCGTACTTATGAGATGCACCGGATTGCAGAATACGGTATCGCTGCACACTGGAAATACAAAGAGGCCTCCGACGGCAAGAAACCGGGACCGGAGCAGGAAGAGGAAAAACTGACCTGGCTGCGCCAGATTCTGGAGTGGCAGCAGGACATGGCGGACAACCATGAGTTCATGAACCTCTTAAAGAGCGATCTCGACCTGTTTGCTGACAATGTTTACTGTTTCAGCCCGGCGGGCGATGTCAAAACGCTTCCGGTCGGCTCCTGTGCCATCGACTTTGCTTACTCCGTCCATAGTGCGGTCGGCAACAAGATGGTCGGAGCGAGGGTCAACGGAAAACTCGTGCCGATCGAGACGGAACTTCACAACGGAGACCGCGTCGAGATCATCACCTCGCAGAACTCCAAGGGACCGAGCCGCGACTGGCTGAAAATTGCGAAGAGTTCCCAGGCAAAGAGCCGCATCAACCAGTGGTTCCGCCAGCAGAACAAGACGGACAACATCGTCAAAGGCAAGGAAATGCTCACCAACTATGCAAAGCTGAAGGGCAAAAATCTTGGAATCTATACGAAACCGATGTACGAAGAGGCTGTCATGAGAAAGTACGGCTTCCGCGACTGGGATTCCGTTCTTGCGGCCATCGGCCACGGCGGCTTAAAAGAGGGCCAGGTCCTCAACAAGCTGATTGAGACGTACGAAAAGCAGCATAAAAAAGAGATCACCGACGAGCAGGTGCTCGAGGCGGCATCCGGAGAGAAAGTTCTGCCGGTTGGAAAGAGCAAGGGCGGCATCGTCGTGCGCGGTATCCACGATGTGGCAGTTCGCTTCTCCAAATGCTGCAATCCGATCCCGGGCGATGAGATCGTGGGCTTTGTCACAAGAGGACGCGGCGTGACCATTCACCGCACCGACTGTGTCAATGTCCTGAATCTGCCGGAATCTGAGCGGGCGCGCCTCATTGATGCTGAATGGCAGGCAGAGGACAACGGCGGCTCTCTCTATACCGTGGAGATCAGCGTTTACGCAAACAACCGTACCGGTCTTCTGGTGGATATCTCCAAGATCTTTACCGAGCGGAAGATCGACCTTGCGGCGATGAACGTGAGAACGAGCAAGCAGGGAACGGCTTCCATCGATGTGACGTTCGACGTGCACAACAACGAAGAGCTGAACAGCATCATCGAGAAGGTGCGCCAGGTGGAGAGCGTGATCAATATTCAGAGATCGAGAGGATAAAAAGGAGAAAAGCGTATGATAAAGGTAAATTACCGGGCACTTGGAATGCTCTCGACAAACTGCTACGTTGTGGAAAATCCGGACAGCCAGAAGGTGCTGATCGTGGACCCGGGCGATTCGCCGCTGGAGATTGAACGCCAGATCGATGAGATCGACGGCGACCCGGAGGCCATTCTGCTGACCCATGGCCATTTCGACCATATGCTGGCAGCGGATGCGCTGCGGAAAAAATACCATATCCCGGTCTATGTCCATGAAAAAGAGCAGCACCTGCTGGGGGATCCAAAGGAAAATCTTTCCGGGCTCTGGAGCAAACCGTACACAATGCAGGCGGACAAAACCGTAAAAGAGGGCGATGTGCTTCATCTCGCAGATTTTGAAATCCACGTTCTTGCGACACCGGGGCACACGGCAGGCGGTGTCTGCTACTATATTCCGGCAGAGAAAGCACTTTTTTCCGGTGATACGCTGTTCTGCGAGTCCTACGGAAGATACGACTTCCCGACATCCTCCGGCAGAGAGCTGATCGCGTCGGTCAAGCGCCTGTTAAAAGAGCTTCCCGGGGATGTGACCGTGTATCCGGGCCACAACGATGAAACTACGATTGAACATGAAAAGAGGTACAATCCCCTTGCTTAATATCAGCCTTTGTTTTAATAGAAAAGATTTTGAATACGATGTGTATTCCCTGATCAAGGCATTCTATCCGGGCTGTGAGATTACCTCATGGTACGAAGAGGATGGGGCGCCGGACGGGGAATTTGCATATTATGATACGATCACATACGAGGCGGATCAGATCTGTTTTTCGATTGCAGACGAGAAACATGAGACGCTCGCTTCGCAGTGTGAGGCGGTGGAATATGAAAAAGACCGCCATGAAACGAAAAATGTCCTGAAACGGATGGTATACCGCACGCTTTCCGAAGTGAGCGGCAAAGAACTTCCATGGGGCGATCTCACCGGCATCCGTCCGACGAAAATTCCGATGAAGATGCTTGAAGAGGGTAAAAAAAATGTAGAGATTGCGAAATACATGCGCGAAACTTACTACACCAGCCCGGAAAAGACGGCACTTGCGATCACGATTGCCAACCGGGAAAAGGACATTTTAAAGACGATCGACTACGAACACGGTTACAGCCTGTACATCGGCATCCCGTTCTGTCCGAGCATCTGCCTGTACTGTTCCTTCGGCTCCCATGTGTTAAGCCGCTGGGAGCATATGGTAGATCCGTATCTCGATGCACTGATCAAAGAACTGATCTTTATCAGTGAGAACATGAAGGATTACACCCTTGATACGATCTACATCGGAGGCGGTACGCCGACCACACTGAATGCGGCACAGATGGAGCGCCTGCTCACGAAAGTGACAGAGCTCTTCCCGATGGAGCAGGTGCAGGAGTTCACCGTGGAGGCAGGACGGCCGGATACGATCAATGAGGAGGTCTTAAAAGCCATCCGCAAATTCCCGGTCACCCGTATTTCGATCAATCCACAGACCATGAACCAGGAAACGCTGGATCTGATCGGACGCCACCATACCGTGGAGGAGATCGAGGAGAAGTTCCGCATGGCGCGTTCCCTTGGATTTGACAACATCAACATGGATCTGATCGTCGGTCTGCCGGGTGAGGACAAGGAAAAAGTGGCGCATACGTTGGAAAAAGTGGAAGCGCTGAATCCGGATTCCCTGACCGTCCATTCCCTTGCGTTAAAGCGTGCAACGAGACTCAACCTGTTCAAAGACAAATATCAGGAGATCTCGTTTGAAAACTCTGCCGAGATCATGAAAATGACGATGGACAGCGCACACCGCATGGAGATGGGACCGTATTACATGTACCGCCAGAAAAATATGGCGGGTAACTTTGAGAATGTCGGCTACTCCCGCGAAGGAAAAGCAGGCATCTACAACATCCTCATTATGGAGGAAAAACAGTCCATTCTGGCCGCGGGAGCCGGAGCGTCCACGAAATTCGTGTTTGAACACGGAGAGCGCATTGAGCGGGTGGAGAACGTGAAGGATCTGAAAAACTACGTGGAGCGTATCGATGAAATGATCGAGAGAAAGCGTATCGGAATGGAGAAGTATCTGCCAAAATGAAAGAAAATTCCAGTCAGCAGCTTCACATGCTGCGCTATACCCTGACCGAGCAGCTCATCCATGGCATGGAAGTGAGCAATTTAGCTTACGATCTTGCGCGGGAACTGGGGTATGAGAAAGAAATCTGCTATGAGCTTGCAAAAGCGGGCGTTCTCCACGATATCGGAAAGATTGTACTGGAGAATTACGTAGAAGAACAGGATACGCTCGTCGTCGAGGAGATGCGCTTTGTGCGGACCCATTCCACACTGGGCTATGAACTCCTGCAGGGACGCGGCTACTCCGATTTTGTGCTGGAGAGTATTCTGTATCACCATGAAAATTATGACGGAACCGGGTATCCGGCCAATCTGGCGGGAGAAAAGATTCCGTTTGGGGCGCGTATCTTACGCATCTGTGATGTGTACTGCGCGCTGACCTCCGACCGCCCGTACCGGAGTGCGTTTCCGCGGGAACAGGCGATGGAGCTTATGACAGAAGAAGTCAAAAATTTCGATCTGAAAATGTTCCTGGCATTTCAGAGAGTGATCCACAGCGGCAGCCGGAAAGCAATCGAGCTTTCTGATGTTGATGAATTGATCCAGGAAATCATAAAGGAGAAAACAGAAAATGGCATTAAAGAAGAAACCGGTTACCGGAATGAAAGATATTTTACCGAAAGAAATGGCAATCCGTGACTACGTGATCCGTCTGATCAAGGAAACTTACGGAACCTTCGGCTTTACCTCCATGGAGACCCCATGCGTGGAGCACATCGAAAACCTGAACAGCAAACAGGGCGGCGAGAATGAGAAACTGATTTTCAAGATCTTAAAAAGAGGAGAGAAGCTGAAACTCGAGACCGCTGAGAAAGAAAACGATCTCGTAGACAGCGGCCTGCGTTATGACCTGACCGTTCCGCTCTGCCGTTACTATTCCAACAACGCAAACGAGCTTCCGTCCCCGTTCAAAGCACTTCAGATGGGAAATGTATGGCGTGCAGACCGTCCGCAGAGAGGAAGATACCGCCAGTTCATGCAGTGCGATATCGATATCCTCGGCGAGCCGACCAACCTCGCAGAGATTGAGCTGATCCTTGCTACCACCACACTGCTTGGAAAACTGGACTTCAAGAACTTTACGATCCGTATCAATGACCGCCGTATCTTAAAAGCAATGGCAGCCTACAGCGGATTCCCGGAGGAGTCCTATGACACCGTATTTATTATCCTCGATAAGATGGATAAAATCGGTTTTGAGGGCGTTGCCAAAGAGCTCGAGGAAGCCGGCTTTGCAAAAGAGTCCGTAGAGAAATACCTGAAAATGTTCGAGGAGATCACCCCGGATACCGCAGGCGTAGAGTACTGCCGTGAGAAACTTGAGGGATTCCTTGACAAAGAGTACGCAGACGGCCTGAAGACCATCATCGACAGTGTCAATGCCGTGAAGACCGCAGAATTCAAGATCGCTTTCGATCCGACTCTGGTGCGCGGAATGTCCTACTACACCGGACCGATCTTCGAGATCGCTATGGATGAGTACGGCGGATCTGTCGGAGGCGGCGGACGCTACGATGAAATGATCGGAAAATTCACCGGAAACCAGACCTGCGCATGCGGATTCTCCATCGGATTTGAGCGTATCGTTATGCTTCTGCTTGAGAGAGATTACCAGATCCCGGGCGCGCAGAAGAAAAAAGCGTACCTGATCGAGAAAAACATGCCGGCAGAGGGAATGCAGAAGATCATTCAGCAGGCGACAAAAGAGAGAAGTGAAGGCACGGCCATCAACATCGCCGTGATGAAGAAGAACAAGAAATTCCAGAAAGAGCAGCTTGCCAGCGAGGGCTACACTGAGATCGAAGAATTTTTTGTTGACAAAATGTAAGGAATATCCAATAATAGTAATCGCATGAAAAAACGATGTGCTGCGGATGCAGATTCTTTGTGTCCGCAGTTCCAAATAGGAGGAACAAGAAAATGGCTGAATCCATGAAAGGCCTGAAGAGAACCTGCCGCTGTGCGGAAGTCACAAAAGCAGATATCGGAAAAAAAGTAACCCTGATGGGCTGGGTACAGAAGAGCCGTAATAAAGGCGGAATTATTTTCGTCGATCTGCGTGACAGAAGCGGTATTATGCAGATTATCTTTGAGAACGGCCCGATCAGTGAGGAAGGTTTTGAGAAAGCAGCAAAACTGCGCAGCGAGTTCGTCATCGCCGTAGAAGGTGAAGTTATGGCCCGCTCCGGTGCTGTCAATGAAAATCTGGCAACAGGAGAGCTCGAAGTAAAGGCTGAGTCCTTACGCATTCTTTCCGAGGCAGAAACCCCGCCGTTCCCGATCGAGGAGGATTCCAAGACGAGAGAAGAGCTCCGTCTGAAATACCGTTACCTGGATCTGCGCCGCCCGGACATCCAGAGAAACCTGATCATGAGAAGCAAAGTGGCAATGCTCACCCGTGAGTTCATGTCCAAAGAAGGCTTCCTTGAGATCGAAACCCCGATGCTGACGAAATCCACACCGGAAGGCGCCAGAGATTACCTGGTACCGAGCCGTGTTCATCCAGGCAGCTTCTACGCACTGCCGCAGTCTCCGCAGCTGTTCAAACAGCTTCTGATGTGCTCCGGCTATGACCGTTATATCCAGATCGTAAAATGTTTCCGTGACGAGGACCTGCGTGCCGACCGTCAGCCGGAGTTCACCCAGATCGATATGGAGCTTGCTTTCGTTGATGTAGATGATGTTATCGATGTCAATGAGAGACTGCTGGCACACCTGTTCAAAGAGGTGCTCGGCGTTGAGGTACAGCTCCCGATCCAGAGAATGACCTGGAAAGAGGCTATGAACCGTTTCGGTTCCGACAAACCGGACCTGCGTTTCGGTATGGAACTGGTTGATGTTTCCGAGACCGTAAAAGATACCGAGTTCGTTGTATTTAAGGGCGCACTTGAAAACGGCGGTTCTGTCCGCGGTATTAACGCAAAGGGACAGGGCGCAATGCCGAGAAAGAAAATCGACAAGCTCGTTGAGTTTGCGAAAGGTTACGGTGCAAAAGGTCTTGCATACATTGCAATCCATGAGGATGGAAGCTGGAAATCTTCCTTCTCCAAATTTATGACAGAGGAGCAGATGGAAGCCCTCATCAAAGCCATGGACGGACAGGCTGGAGACCTTCTTCTCTTCGCAGCAGACCGCAACAAGATTGTTTGGAACGTTCTTGGCGCACTTCGTCTGGAACTGGCAGAGCAGATGGGACTGCTCGACAAGAACGAGTACCGTTTCGTATGGATTACCGAGTTCCCGCTTCTGGAGTGGTCCGATGAAGAGAACCGTTTCACCGCAATGCATCACCCGTTCACCATGCCGATGGACGAGGATCTGCCGCTTCTGGACACCGATCCGGGCGCAGTTCGTGCAAAAGCTTACGATATCGTCCTGAACGGTACCGAGATCGGCGGAGGAAGTGTTCGTATCCACCAGAACGATGTGCAGGAGAAGATGTTTGAGATGCTTGGCTTCACAAAAGCACAGGCACATGAGCGTTTCGGATTCCTTCTGGATGCATTCAAATACGGAGTTCCGCCTCACGCCGGACTGGCTTACGGACTGGATCGTCTCGTTATGCTGATGGCAAAAGAGGACAGCATCCGCGACGTCATCGCATTCCCGAAAGTAAAAGATGCTTCCTGTCTGATGACCGAGGCTCCGTCACCGGTTGACGCAGCACAGCTGGAAGAGCTTGGTCTTGAGGTTGAGCCGCAGGCAGAAGAAGAGACAACAGAAGAGTAAAGAAAATTTTGTAATTTACAGGACAGACAATTTTGCAGAAGTGCAGCGTTGTCTGTCCTTTTTTAGGTTTCACTCGATCGGTGTAAAGAAAAACTTAAGAAATTCTTCCCCGTCTTCCCCGTTGTTTTGCTGGAAAAAAGTGCTACAATATGGTTTGTAAGAAAGATACGGAAACATCCACAGCAAGTGGAACACATAGAGAAAAAGACAAGGAGGAATCACTATGTTAGTTACATTAGTCATGCTGGCAACCTGTTTTGGTCTGCTCTGCGGAATTGGAATTCTATTTGGGATCGTCGGACTTCTGCTGAAATTTGGAGGAAAAGTCCTCGGCGCATGCGCCACTATTCTTCTCCCGATCGGCGTGATCTGGCTTGGATTTAAAATCGTGTTCGCCGTCGTTCCGCTTCTGTTCAAACTGGTCTGTGCAGCGCTGATCTGTTATCTCGTATACCGCATTCTGCGGGAGATGAAACTTGTAGCATAAAAAATAAAATCTAACAGATTCGAAAGAAAACCTGCTTTCCGTCATAAACACGGAGGCAGGTTTTTAATGACAAAAACAAAAATCTATTTTCAGAAAAAGCCAGTATTTGCTAAAAAAAGAGTAAGGAAAAAGTAAGAAAACAAAAAACAAAATGTGATACGATAGAACTAACTTGGGAAAGCAGAAAATTAATTTGTAAAATAGAAAAGTGGGAGGAAGCGTATGAAGAAAAAAGTAATCGCGATTGTGTGTGCAGTCGCAGTGCTGGCGGCAGCCGGAGGGGGAGTGGCATGGCATTTCCTTGGAAACAGTACAAAAGAGGACGATAACGTCGTCTATGTCAATACTGTAAAAGCCCTGACCAATCTGGGAACCGGAAATGGAATGGAAAACCGCTATGCCGGTGTTGTGGAGTCGGAAAATACCTGGAAGGTAGAGAAAAACAGCGAGAAAACGGTAAAGGAAGTTTATGTGGAAGTCGGTCAGGAGGTTCAGGTCGGAACACCGCTGTTCTCCTACGATACCGAGAAATTCCAGAGTGACCTCGAGCAGGCGCAGCTGGATCTGGAACGCATAAACAATGAACTTTCAAGTATGAATACCAATATCGGCCAGCTTTACAAAGACAAAAAGCAGGCATCAAAAGACCAGCAGGCAAGCATCACACTGGAAATTCAGGAAGCGGAGCTGGATTTAAAGAAAAAAGAATATGAAGGAAAATCAAAACAGGCGGAGATTGATAAATTAAACGATAACATCACCAATGCGACCGTGATCAGTGAAATCGCCGGTGTCGTAAAATCAATCAACAACGATGACAGCAGCGCCGGCGCTTACTCCGGTGACAGCTCCGACAATTCCTTCCTGACTGTTCTTGCAACGGGAAATTTCCGTGTAAAAGGCCAGATCAATGAACAGAATATGAGCGACGGTTCGATTACGGAAGGAAGCCAGGTGATCGTGCATTCTCGTGTAGATGAGAATCAGACCTGGACCGGAACCGTGACAAAGATTGATCGGGAAAATGCAAAGACCGGCAATAACAACATGTACAGCAGTTCCGGCGATGGCATGACACAGTCGAGCTCCTATCCGTTCTATGTACAGCTTGCCGGAACGAATGGTCTGATGCTCGGCCAGCACGTTTACGTAGAGCCGGATGTCGGCCAGCAGGAAGTCAAAACAGGAATCTGGCTGTCTGACTCCTTTATCAACGATGTCGACAGCAATCCTTACGTCTGGGCCGATAATGGAAAAGGCAAACTGGAAAAACGAAGCGTAACGCTTGGAACGTACGATGAAAACATGATGGAATATCAGATCACCGACGGCCTTGCAGAAGATGATGCAATCACCTTCCCGGAGGACGGTCTGGAAGAAGGGATGAAGACCGTAGTCAGCACCGACGGATCACTGGGACAGAGCAATCCGGCCGGCGGCGAGGATGACGGTATGCTTGACAACGACGATGGAATGGTCGACGACGGTATGAAGCAGGATGAAAACGGCATGGTTGACAATACCATGGACGGCGCAGAGTACAGCGGTGAGGAAGATACAACGAACGTGATCGGCGGCGCCGACAATGGTGATGCAGAACCGGCAGACACACAGGAAGCCGGATCAGCAGATGACGGGGAGGTGCAGCCGTGATTCTGGAATTAGAGAATATCTGTAAAGAATATATGCAGGGCAAAATCCCGGTTCCGGTTCTGAAAAACATCAACTTCTCCATGGAAGAAGGCGAGTACGTTGCGATCATGGGTCCTTCCGGTTCCGGAAAAACAACACTGATGAATATTGTCGGCTGCCTCGACCAGGCGACGAGCGGACGGTTGATCCTCGACGGACAGGATATCAGCAAATGCAGTGACAATCAGATGTCCGATATCCGCCTGCAGAAAATCGGGTTTGTTTTTCAGAACTTTCAGCTTCTTTCAAGACAGAGCGCGATGGAAAACGTATGTCTGCCGTTAACCTATGCAGGTGTACCGAAAAAAGAGAGAAGAGAGCGTGCGGCGATTGCCCTCGAGCGCGTAGGACTTGGCGATCGCATGGATTTTAAGCCGACGCAGCTTTCCGGTGGACAGAAACAGCGTGTGGCGATTGCACGGGCAATTGTCAACCATCCGAAAATTCTGCTGGCTGATGAGCCGACGGGAGCACTCGATTCCCATTCCGGCGAGCAGGTCATGGAGCTGTTCCAGAGCCTGAACGACGAGGGCGTCAGCATCTTGATGATTACGCATGACGCGGAGATCGCATCGATGGCACAGCGCACCGTGGAGATCCGCGACGGAATGATGAAATCGAAGGAGGTGGCCGAAACATGAAAAAAGGAAAAGCCGCAAAGAAAGTCGTGATTGCAGTTGTGACCGCAGTTGCCGTGGGCGGTGTCAGTGTCGGCGGTTATTACGGCATCCGCCAGGCGCAGAAGACGACCGTAAAAGTGTATCCGGTCAGTGACTTTACGAGTGGTTACTGGGAAGACAGCATGAATATGGAAGGCCAGATCACCTCGACGGCTTCCCAGAACATCTATCTTTCAGACAGCCAGACCATTTCCCAGGTTCTCGTCAAAGAGGGCGATGTGGTAAATGCCGGAGACACGCTGATGACATACGATACCAGCATGATCGAGCTGGATCTGGAAACGCAGCAGTTACAGCTTGCACAGACAAAGCTGAAAATCCAGCAGAGTGAAAAAGAACTGGAAAAGCTGAAAAAGACAAAACCGGTAGCGGATACGCCGCTGGATCCGGTGGAGCCGGATTTCCCGGATTTCCCGGATTTTCCAGATGAACCCATCGATCCGGATTTCCCGGACGAACCGATTCCGACCCCAGAACCGGAGCCGACGTACGAGGATGCTGTTCTGTACAGCAGTACGAATAAGCTTGTATTTGGTTCCAAACCATACAAAGGAGAAGGAACGCAGGAAGACCCATACACCTATCTCTGCGCACCGGGAACAGTCCTAACAGGCGGATTCCTGAATCAGATGGCAGGATACGCGGATGAAAAGGGAACGAAAAAAGAAGAGGACAGCGAAGGATACTGGTTTCGCCTGGAGATTCATGAGGAAAACAAAGCCGCAGAGGCGCTGGAAACCGTGTGGGAGCAGGATGGAACGAAGATTGCGAAAGCATACGAGACTTCGTATGAAGCAGTCCTGAGTCTGAAAGAATCCGAATCGGCGGATGCACCGGAAATAAAAATCACCACGCCGCTTGCCAACACAGAGGTGGCAGAGGGCGGCGAGCTGAAGCTGAAAATCGGAATCAATGAGAAGAAAGATACCGAAGAGAAGCCGGATGAGAAAGCCGACGATAAAACGGATGATAGAACCGAGAGTCCGTCCGAGAACGATGTGACACAGCCGGGTGAAGCCGGAAATGGAAGCGGTGAGGCAGACGATTCCACGGAAAACACCGAAACGGATGTCACTTACACATACGTCTGGAAACACAACGGAAAGACAATCGACGGAGATTTTAAGGATACTTACACAAAAGAAAACATCACAAAAGAGGATGCCGGAATCTATACAGTAGAAGTGACAGCGAAAAATGACAAGGGTACTTCCATGGCAGTCAGCACTGCAAATGTGGCGGTAAAAGAAGGAACGATTACCCCGACACCAAGTGTAACTCCGACCCCGAGCGTTACGCCGGGACCGAGTGTAACTCCAGAGCCGACCGTCAGCCCGGAACCAAGTACAACACCGATTCCGACCACAGAGCCGGTTCCAACAGAAACTCCGGTGCCGAGCGAGACCCCAGTTCCGACGGAAACGCCGACGCCGACCGAAGCCCCGGCAGAACCGGAAGCGGAACCGCAGAGCGAAGATGCGCCGGAAGCAGTGCAGACGACAGCAAAAACCGTATTCTACGGTGAAAAAGCATCGGTACAGTCCCTCTTTACATCATCCACAGGAAGCAGCGCAAATAACAATACTTCTTCCGGTGATGATACCCAGATGACCTACACAAAAGATGAATTGAAAAAAGCCATCAGCGAAAAAGAAAGCCAGATCCGTAATCTGAAGCTGGATCAGAAGGAAGAGGAACTCAAAGTCAAAAATACGCAGAAATCCCTGGATTCCCAGACCGTAAAAGCGACGATCAGCGGTGTGGTAAAGAAGGTTGGAAATGCAGAAAACCCGTCCAACGACGGAAGCGCCTTTATCCAGGTCAGTGGAAACGAAGGTCTGTACGTGCGCGGCTACTTAAGCGAGACGTATCTCGATCAGGTAAAAGTCGGCGATGAACTCAACGTGACTTCTTGGTCTTCGGGTGCTTTTGCAGCGGCAACCGTAACCGAGATTTCTCCGTACCCGACAACAAGCTACATGTCGTACAGCGAGACACCAGCCTCCTTCTATCCGTTCACAGCCGTTATCCCGGAAGGCGGAGAAGGTTTTGAAAACGGTGACTGGATCGAGATTGCAATCACTGTCGGAAACGATGTAGAAAACGGCAACGGCCTGTACGTCAGCAAAGAATTCATCCGCGAGGAAAACGGACAGAAATTCGTTTATATCCGGGATGAAAATGATAAATTAAAGAAACAGAATGTGGTAACCGGAAAACTTCTGTGGGGCAGTTATTACGAAGTGAAGAGCGGTCTTTCCGAAGAGGATTACATTGCATTTCCGTACGGCAAAACCGTGGTGGAAGGCGCAGACACGAAGGAATCCAGTTCATCGGATTATTACAACAGTTAAGGAGGCGCATTATGTTAGAAAATGTAAGACTTTCCTTTCAGGGAATCTGGTCACACAAAATGCGTTCCTTCCTGACGATGCTGGGTATTATCATCGGAATTGCGTCGATCATCTCAATTGTCTCCACGATCAAGGGAACGAATGAGCAGATCAAACAGAACCTGATCGGAGCTGGAAACAACAACGTGACCGTCAGCTTAAAGCAGGGCGACGGTGATTACTGGATGGACAACGGACTGCCAAGCGGCGTGTCGAAACTGTCCGGTGATCAGAAAAAGCGGATCCGCGAGCAGGATCAGGTGGAAAATGCATCGTTTTACACCGAAAGAACGTATGTGAGCGGCATCGCAAAAGGAAACACAACACTGGACAGTGCGAAGGCGCTTGGAGTGGATGAAAATTATCTGTCGACGTGCGGATATCAGATTTATCAGGGACGCGGCTTTGTGGAGAGCGATTTCTCGAAGACCCACAAAGTTGTCCTCCTCGACGATACCGCAGTGCTGACACTCTTCCCGGATGAGTCGCCGGTCGGCAAAACGATCGAGATCATGGGAGAGCCGTTCACGGTGATCGGCGTGATCAAAAAAGCCGATTCGTTCCAGCCGGTCATCAATTCCAGAGATGACTACTATACGTACAATCAGGAATCCTATCCGCTGGTGCTGATGCCGGATGTCTGCTGGCCGATCGTATTCCAGTATGATGAACCGGAAAATGCCGTTGTGATGGCAAAAACGACCGAGGATATGAGCACGGTGGGAAAGACAACAGCGGATATCATGAACGAATCCGTGACCAATACAACTGATTCTCTTTCCTATCAGGCAGAGGATCTGCTGGAGAAAGCAAAGAGTCTGCAGGAGTTAGGCCAGAGCACGAACCAGCAGCTGATCTGGATCGCGAGCATTTCGCTTCTGGTCGGCGGTATCGGTGTTATGAATATTATGCTGGTATCTGTAACGGAACGTACAAGCGAGATCGGCCTGAAAAAGGCGATCGGAGCAAGAAAACGCAGAATTCTGTTCCAGTTCCTGACCGAGGCGGCGGTGCTCACCAGCATCGGCGGACTGCTCGGCGTGCTGGGCGGCATTATCATGGCACAGGTGATTTCGAGGGTATCGCAGACGCCTGTGGCGATCAGTATTCCGGCAATCATTTTCTCCGTGGTCTTCTCCATGGTGATCGGTATCGTATTCGGACTGCTGCCGTCGGTAAAAGCAGCGAACCTGAATCCGATCGATGCGCTGCGAAGAGAATAGAACAAAAAAGAGTTGAAAAATCCGTGCGGGTACAGCGTAGGTGCTGGATCCGTGCGGATTTTTTGTGCGGCGTGTGCGGATGAAACTTAAGATCTTTACTTTTTGCGGAAAGTCGGTTATACTGGAAAATAAGCGCAATTTGCGGCGCAGCAAAGAGGCATTCGAGTTTCGGATTCGGTATGTTTATGAAAATATAAGAAAGATTCAAAGACATTTCACATTCGTTTATGGTATAATCAAACAAGAGTATGACCAACGAAAAGGAGTATACGCGAATGAATATTTTGTTTTTTATCACACCGAAAAGTGAAACGGCTTATCTGTATGACGACTGCTCACTTCGGCAGGCCATCGAGAAGATCGAATATCATAAATACACGGCGGTTCCGGTACTGAACAAAAAGGGCTGCTACGTGGGAACACTGACGGAAGGAGATCTGCTCCGCATCATAAAAGAACGGTATCTGCTGAATTACCATGAAGCAGAGGATATCCCGCTCTGGCAGGTTCCAAAACGGTGGAATTATGAGTCCGTCAACATCAACAGCAACATCGAGGACCTGATCGAGATGTCCATGCGGCAGAATTTCGTTCCAGTTGTGGATGACGAGGGAATCTTCATCGGCATCATCCGAAGAAGAGATATCATCCAGTACTGTTATCAGAAAAGCGGCATCAAAGAAGAGGAAGAAGCCCGGCGCAGCGCGCGGAAACAAAACGCAGAACAGATGATTCTGCAGTAAAGAAGAAAATGAGGGAAACATTATGAAAAAACTGATCGATCTTATCCAGGAAGAGCTGGTAAAAGCCTTTACCGCTGCGGAGATGGACCCGTCCTATGCAAGGGTTTCCGTTTCCAACCGCCCGGATCTGTGCGAATACCAGTGCAACGGCGCAATGGCAGCTGCAAAAGCATACCACAAAGCACCGATCCAGCTGGCTGAAGCAGTTGTAGAAAAAGTGACCGATCACAGCGTGATCGGTGAAATTGAAGCCGTAAAACCGGGATTCATCAACCTGAAAATCAACCCGGAATTTCTGGCAGATTATCTTTCCAAAATGCAGAACGACGAAGATCTTTCTGTAGAGAAAGCAAAAAATCCGAAAACCATCATCGTAGATTACGGCGGAGCAAACGTGGCAAAACCGCTTCACGTCGGCCATCTCCGTTCCGCGATCATCGGGGAAAGCATTAAGCGTATGGGACGCTTCATGGGCCACAACATGATCGGTGACGTTCATCTTGGAGACTGGGGTCTGCAGATGGGACTGATCATCACCGAGCTGCAGGAGCGCCATCCGGAGCTTGTTTATTTTGATGAGTCCTTTACGGGAGAGTACCCGGAGGAAGCACCGTTTACGATCAGCGAGCTCGAGGAGATTTATCCTTGCGCAAGCGGCAAATCGAAAGAGGACGAGGACTATAAGAAACGTGCACTCGAGGCAACGAGAGAGCTGCAGCAGGGCAGAAGAGGATATCGTGCGATCTGGAAACACATTATGAACGTTTCTGTTGCCGATCTGAAAAAGAACTATGGAAACCTCGACGTTCATTTCGATCTGTGGATGGGTGAGTCCGATGCACAGGAGTACATTCCAGACATGGTAGATTACCTGAAAGACAATGGTTATGCACATTATGACCAGGGCGCACTCGTTGTTGATGTCAAAGAAGAGACAGACACAAAAGAGATCCCGCCGTGCATGATCTTAAAATCCGATGGGGCAGCTCTGTATGATACGACAGACCTGGCAACCATCATCCAGCGTATGAAACTGTACAAGCCGGACGAGATCTGCTATCTGGCAGACAAACGTCAGGAGCTTCACTTCGTACAGTGTTTCCGCTGTGCAAGAAAAGCAAAACTGGTGAATGATGATACCGTTCTTTCCTTTATCGGCTTTGGTACCATGAACGGAAAAGACGGAAAACCGTTCAAGACCCGTGAGGGCGGCGTTATGCGTCTGGAGCGTCTGATCGGCGAGATCAACGATGAGATGTATCAGAAGATCGTGGAGAACCGCAGCGTAAAAGATACGGATGCAAGAGGAACGGCACAGATTGTCGGACTGTCTGCTATTAAATACGGTGACCTGTCCAACCAGGCATCGAAAGATTATGTATTCGATGTTGAGAGATTTACTTCCTTCGAGGGAAACACCGGTCCGTACATCCTGTACACGATCGTTCGTACAAAATCCATCCTCGGAAAATATAAAGAAGAGGGAAATGAACTGAAGAAAGGCGCACTTCTGGCACCGAAGAGCGACAGCGAGAAAGCTCTGATGCTTTCCGTATCCCGTTTCAACGGCGTTGTGGAGAACGCATTCGAGGAGAAAGCACCGCATAAGATCTGTGCTTATATCTACGAGCTTGCAAACGAGTTCAACCATTTCTACCACGAGACCAAGATCTTAAGTGAGCAGGATGAGGCAAGAAAAGCATCTTACCTGGCACTGCTGGATCTTGTCCGCGAGGTACTTGAGACCTGCATCGACCTGCTGGGATTCTCGGCACCGGAACGGATGTAAGATTCGTCAAGAGGGAAAAAATAGATAAAAAACAGGCGATTTTTTTGGCAGCCGTCGGCTTCTGTAGTTCTTGCGGAAACGGCGGCTGTTGTGTTATACTTACATCACGATTTTTCATCCGCTTGGACATTCGTCCTGAAAAATCGATTCTATATTACTCTATCGAAGAGCCATTCGGCTCAATTTATATCCATGTACAAAAACAGAATATCGGACTGACAAACACTTTGACGTAAAAAGAGGAGGCGGGATCATTGGAAAAGTAGAACTTCCGGGAGGGAAGTATCGCCTGCTGTCAGTGCTCGGAAGAGGGGCAACGTCTGTCGTTTATCTTGCAGAGAAAACTGGATCCGGAAAGCGGTATGCAGTCAAGGTAAGTATATGTGACAGGGAAAAACTGCGCCGGGAAGCGTTTCTTTTACAGAAGTTTTCATATCCCGGGATTCCCTGTGCGGTGGAACTTCTGGAAAGTGGGACAAAAAGCTTTCTGGTGATGGAAGCTGTAAACGGAAAATCTATCGGACAGCGTATGCGTAAGGGAGAACGGTTTTCCAGCCGGGAAATTCTGAAAACGGGAATTGCCCTGAGCGGGATTCTCTGTTATCTCCATGCACAGAACCCGCCGGTTTTCTACCGGGATCTGAAGCCGGACAACGTGATGATAACAGAGCGTGGTGAAATATACCTTGTGGATTTCGGTGCAGCCGGAACAGAAGAAACGGGTGTGGAAGTCCGTTATGGAACCCGCGGTTATGCAGCGCCGGAGCAGTATGACGGGAAGTGTGACGCCCGTTCCGATCTTTATGCACTCGGCGCACTGCTTGCGGCAATGGCGAAGCATGCGAAAAAGCGGCAGAAAAGAGGACTCTGGCGGGTGATGGAAAAGTGTATGCAGAAAAAGCCGGAGGAGCGGTATGTGTCTGCCGGAGAAGTCAAAAAGGCACTGCGGCGGCTGGAAAGAAAGCAAAAAGGCAGGAAGACTCTGCGGATCTTTGCAGTTTTTGCTTTTCTGACAGGAGGAGCGGCTGCGGTTGCCAGCAGGATGCCATGGGGGCAGTTTCCGGCGGCAGACGAATGGGAGGAGCAGGGAGATCTCTGGTTCTGCGGAAATCCGGTGGAAGAAGGCAGTCTGCCGAACTACCAGAAAGCGCGGGAAGCGTTCTTAAAGGCAGACCATCTCAGTCAGGCGGGGCGTGTGGAGCAGGAACTTGTGGAATACTGTCTGGCGGATGATGCGGCAAGGGAAAAAATGCAGATGGAGCCATTGCTGGCTGAATTTTATGATGACACGCAGCAGGAGCCGGAAAAGGAAAAACGCTGCCGCAGATATCTTGCTGTTGCAGGAATGTATTTCAGTTTTTCCGAAGAACTGGCGCGTGAAAATGACACAGACGCCATGCGGAAAGGAATCGAAGTGCTGGAAAAGGCCGCAGGCGAGAATATGGAGGGGCAGTGGGAGGCGGTTATCTGGCAGAGACTGGCGGATGCGTGCTATCTTGGCGGAAAATCCGGGGATGGGGAAAGAGAACAGGACTGGTGCCAGGAGAGTTTTCTCTATTACGAACGGCTTCTGTGCAGCAGACAGGATGGAAACCGGCGGAAAAATCTGCTCAGGGCCGCAGAGCTGGCACTTCAGTTCGACATGCAGGAAAAAGCAGAACAGTACCTCAACGAGGCCGCAGAAATTCCGGGAATGGAGGAGGATATTTTTTATCAGCAGATCAGAAAAAGATGGGAGGAAGCAGGATGAGAAAAAAGACCATATGCGCAATGATGACAGGATTCCTGGCAGTCCAGGGAATCGAAGTCCACGCGGAGACACAGCAGACGACAGGCGAGGCCGCAAGTGCGGTGGAAAGCGTGGAATTAGAAGCTGAAATCATCGAGAACAGTGATGTGACAGATGCAGACGGGAAAGCCGGACCGGAGGAACTGCTGCCGGACGAAAAGTCAGAAGAAGAACCGCCTATAGAAGAGAAACCAGAGCAGGAACCAGAGCCGCCGGAAGAGAAAACAGATCCGGCAGAGACCGGAAAGAAAGAGAAAGAAGGAGAAGAAAAAATGCTTCCCCCGACGGTAATTCCGGATCCGGAGAAAGAACCAGCGGAAAGGTGGGAAGAAGAGGAGAAAGAAATTTCGGAAGATTCAGAATCGGGGAAGCCAGGAGAATTGCCGGAGGCAGGAGATATGGGTTCCGGGGAATCGGAATCAGAGGAAGGATGTGAAGAAACAGATACAAAAGAATCAGAGACAGAAGAGTCAGATTCGGAGAGAACGGATTTTGGAGAAATGGACACAGAAAAACCAGATTATGAAGATACAGGTTCAGAAAAATCCGGAACGGAAAATTTGATGCCAGAAGATCCGGAACCGGAAAAGCCTGATATGGAAGAAACGAAGCAGGAATCTCCGTCAACCGAAAAAGAGTCAGAAAATCAAACCTCGGAAACAAAAGCACCAGAAAAAGAGGAGCCTACCGTAATGCCAGATGCCGGAAAGTCAAACACAGAAAAGCAGGAACAAACGGGGCCCGGGCAATCGTCTCCGGAGAAAGAAGAACTCAAAACAGACGAACAGCTGCCCGTTGCTGCAGCCACGCCCGAGGAGGTGACCCAAGATCCAGATGATATTCCGCTACAAACAGAAGAAAGCAGTCCTCCGCCTGCCGAAACTCCATCTAAGAGTGCCGGGGAGGAGCCATCTCAAATACGGCCGCAGATCATCGCCGATTTCGTATTATCACAGATAGCAGACGAAGATTTCGAAGCGCCGAACCCCCTGATTATCCGCCCGGCCGACACCAGCGTCGAAATAGATCCCGGTTATACCCCGGAAATTCTGCTCGAGGGAGCCGCCGACACGGCTGAAATTCTTTCCTGCATGGTAAATGGCTCCGAAGCCGAATATGAATGGAAAGAAAACAAAATCTGTCTGAAAGCCGAGAGCCTTTCCGAAGGCTACAACCGCATCACTGTAAAAGTGCGTGGCGCAGACGGCATTGTACGAACCATGAAACCGTGGGAAGTCAACGTGAAACCAAAAACTTCCACACTTGTCAGCCAAAGAACCAGCCAGAAACCAAAAGGAACCCGCCTCTTGCAGTCCTTAAGGCGCCTCTGGAACCTGATTCGTGCCATTGCCGAAATTCAGAATCAGACCACCCGCTATCTGCGTGCACTCTGCAGAAAATAGCCTGATCCGGTTTTGTTTGTATTTCTAATTTCGATATGCTAGAATAAAAGACATGTCATACGATAAAAAAGTAAAAGAGGAAATAAGAGTATGTCAGATATGATATTATTTGATCTGGACGGAACCCTGACCGATTCCGGTCCTGGAATTACAAGATGCGTACAGTATGCGCTGGTATCCTTTGGCATCGAAGAGCCGGATCTGGAAAAACTGAACTGTTACGTGGGACCGCCGCTTCTGGAATCTTTCATGAATTTTGCAGGCCTTGGCTGCGAAGAAGCACAGCAGGCCATCACAAAATACCGGGAGCGGTACGAGGCAGAGGGCATTTTTGAAAATGAAGTATACGAGGGAATCCCGGAGGTTCTGGCGTATCTGAAAGAGAAGGGAAAAATTCTGGCGGTAGCATCGTCCAAACCGGAAAAATACGTGGAGCAGATCCTGGAGCATTTCGAAATCAGAAAGTATTTTACCGTAGTAACCGGTTCAGAAATGAACGAAACCAGAACCGACAAAGGAGAAGTCATCGCAGAGACGCTGCGCCGACTCGGAGCAGAAGACAGCCGTTCCGACGTGGTGATGGTTGGTGACAGAAGCTATGACGTAATCGGGGCAAGAGAAAACGGACTGCTCTGTGTCGGCGTATCGTATGGGTACGGCGGAAGAGAAGAACTCGAGGCAGCAGGTGCCGCAAAGGTATGTGATACACCGGAAGAACTGAAACTGCTGGCGGAGGATCCGAAAGAAGAGAAGAAAAGACGCGACCGCATCAAAAAAATGAAGCCGGAGCGTATCCCGTGGCTGACAAGAGGAGAAAGTGGAACAGGAATCTTTGCGCAGAAAGAGAAAAAAGCAGAGAATATAAAAGAAAAAAGGACAGCGAAAACAGAGCCAAAAACGGAGGAAATCGTAATTCCTATCCAGCGGAAGCTATGGCGTCTTTTAAAACCGCTTCTGACGTACGAACTGTTTCTGATCGGAGCAACCGTACTTCTGGCGCTGATCCTGATGACGTTTACGACCGGCGGTTATCTGGAAGAGCGTATGCACGCGACATCCGTTCTTGCATCAGCAATCGGCAGTCTGGCGGCGATCCCGGTTCTCTGGAAACAGTACAAAAAAGATGAAGGCATGTTCCCGAAACCGGAAAAACGGTGGAGTGCGGCAGAGGCAGCCGCCTGTATTCTGCTGGTTATGACCTTCGGCCATCTCCTGAATACTGTAATGAACGTGACCGGCTTTACCAGAATCTTTTCCGGCTATCAGGACATGGCATCAAAGATTTATGAAGGACAGAACCCGCTGCTTCTGATCCTGTCCGTCGGTGTGCTGAGCGCGGCCGCAGAGGAAATTGTTTTCCGCGGCATGATTTACCGCAGGGCAAAAGATTTCTGGGGAACCGGCTGGGGCATCGCAGCATCATGTCTGCTGTTCGGTGCATATCACGGCAATGTGACGCAGTTTGTCTATGCAGCCGTGGTAAGTGTGCTTCTGATCCTTATTTATGAGCGGTGCGGAACACTCCTTGCCCCGGTTCTTGCGCACATGGCAGAAAATATCTGGGGACTTTACCGGAGCCAGTTCGTATCCTGGATGACCCAAAAAGCACCGGCAGGTGCATGGATGTTCATCTTTTTGGAAGCGGTAATCTGCGCCGGAACATTCTGGTATCTGTTTTTAAAGGATAAACAGGGAAAAACACAAAAATAACAGAAAAAAACCGCAGAATCCGCGAAAAAAATGCTTGTCATGAAAAAAACTCTGTGATACAATCTTACTGTTGCACAATAAGCACCCATGCGGTACCAAGGATGGTGCCTGTTTTTTGAAAAACAGGTTCCAAGGTGAAAAAACATGGGGAAGAATAAAACCATAAGGAGATAAAACAATGAGCGTAATTTCAATGAAACAGTTACTGGAAGCCGGTGTTCATTTCGGACATCAGACAAGAAGATGGAATCCTAAAATGGCTCCGTACATCTACACAGAGAGAAATGGTATCTACATCATTGACTTACAGAAATCTGTAGGCAAGGTAGACGAGGCTTACAAAGCCGTTTCTGACATCGCGGCAGAAGGCGGCACGATCCTTTTCGTAGGAACAAAGAAACAGGCTCAGGATGCGATCAAAACAGAAGCAGAGCGCTGTGGAATGTATTATGTAAACGAGAGATGGCTAGGCGGTATGCTCACAAACTTTAAGACGATCCAGAGCCGTATCAAACGTCTCAAAGAGATCGAGACAATGTCAGAAGACGGAACATTCGATGTACTTCCGAAAAAAGAAGTTATCGAGCTGAAAAAAGAGTGGGCAAAACTTGAGAAGAACCTTGGCGGAATCAAAGATATGAAGAGACTGCCGGACGCAATCTTCATCGTAGATCCGAAAAAAGAAAGAATCTGCGTACAGGAAGCACACACACTTGGAATTCCGTTGATCGGTATCTGTGATACAAACTGCGATCCGGAAGAACTGGATTATGTGATCCCGGGTAACGATGATGCTATCAGAGCTGTTAAGCTGATCGTTTCTAAGATGGCTGACGCTGTGATTGAAGCAAATCAGGGAGCAACAGACGAAGAATACTACGAAGCAGAAACAGCAGTAGAAGCTGAAGAGGCTGTTGAAGAGTAAGAAAACGAGAGCTTCAGCCTAAAAATAGGTTGAAGCTTTTTGCTTGTATAGGCGACGAGCAAAAGTCCGGGCCTGCCCGAGACCTTGGCGACCGCTTACAATCCCGGAAGACGCCGTTTGGCACTTACGGTGATTTGTTTAGGTGAAAAAGAATATTGAGAAGATAATGGAGGAAATTATCATGGCAATCACAGCAGGAATGGTAAAAGAATTAAGAGAAATGACCGGAGCGGGAATGATGGACTGTAAAAAAGCTCTCTCTGAAACAAACGGAGATATGGATGCGGCAGTAGAATTCCTCAGAAAGAACGGACAGGCAAAAGCTGAGAAAAAAGCTGGAAGAATCGCAGCGGAAGGTATTGTAAAAACAGTTGTAAAAGACAACAAAGCTGCAATCGTAGAAGTAAACTCTGAGACAGACTTCGTTGCAAAGAACGATGAATTTCAGGGATTTGTAGAGACAGTTGTAAATCAGATCGTTGATTCCGAAGCGGCAGATATGGATGCGTTCATGGCAGAAGCTTGGGCAGCAGATACAACAAAAACTGTAAAAGACGCTCTCGTAGAGAAAATCGCAGTGATCGGAGAAAACCTTAACATCAGAAGATTTGAGAAAGTTGCTGCTGACAACGGATGCGTTGTATCTTACATCCACGGCGGCGGACGTATCGGAGTTCTCGTAGTGGCTGATACAGACGTTGTGAATGACGACATCAAAGCCTGCCTTAAGAATGTAGCTATGCAGGTTGCTGCTATGTCTCCGAAATATGTATCCCGTGATGAAGTTTCTCAGGAATACATGGAGCATGAAAAAGAGATCCTTCTTGCTCAGGCTAAGAAAGAGAACCCGGAGAAACCGGAAAATATCATTGAGAAGATGATCATCGGACGTCTCAACAAAGAGATGAAAGAAATCTGCCTTCTTGATCAGGTATACGTTCAGGACAGCGACCTTACAGTTGCAAAATACGTTGACAAAGTAGCAAAAGAAAACAATGCTAACGTAACAGTTAAGAAGTTCGTTCGTTTCGAGACAGGCGAAGGACTTGAGAAAAAAGTTGACGATTTCGCAGCAGAAGTAGCAGCACAGGCTGGAATGTAAGCGTTTAGCACAAGCGCGACATATACAAAAAGAGGATTCGATATGAGTTTACTCATATCGAATTCTTTTTTTGTATATACCGTGCGACGCACGGTAGTGAGATGTAGCGAAGCGGAATCGAACTAAGCGCTTGTGCGGACGAATCGAGACGCACGGTAGTGAGATGTAGCGAAGCAGAATCGAACTAAGCGCTTGTGCGGACGAAGCGAGACGCACGGTAGTGAGATGTAGCGAAGCGGAATCGAACTAAGCGCTTGTGCGGAAAAAGAAAAATGTAACATATAAGAAATACTTGTAACTTTTTCGTAATGGTAATATAATGTGTTTATGTCACAAAAGAGAGTAGAAGATTCTTTTGCAGCATAAATATTATAAAAGAACAAAGAGGATAATCATTATGGGAAAATATTTTGGAACGGACGGCTTTCGTGGTGAGGCGAATGTTGTGCTGACAGTAGAGCATGCATTTAAGGTAGGACGTTATCTCGGCTGGTATTTCGGACAGGATCATAAGGCAAGGATCGTGATCGGAAAAGATACGAGAAGAAGCAGCTATATGTTTGAGTATGCTCTTGCGGCGGGATTGACAGCGTCAGGCGCGGATGCGTACCTTCTTCATGTTACGACAACCCCCAGTGTTTCATATGTGGTGAGAACGGAAGATTTCGACTGCGGTATTATGATTTCTGCAAGTCATAATCCGTTTTATGATAACGGGATCAAAGTGATCAACAGCGCAGGACATAAATTAGAGGCAGAAGTAGAAGAAAAGATTGAGGCGTATATAGACGGTGAGATCGGAGAGCTTCCGCTGGCGACAAAAGAAAAGATCGGACGTACTGTCGATTATGCAGCGGGAAGAAACCGTTATATCGGCCATCTTATCTCAGTAGCAACACGTTCTTTCAAAGATATGAGAGTCGGATTGGATTGTTCTAACGGAAGTTCATCTGCAATCGCGAAAAGCGTATTTGACGCGCTCGGAGCTAAAACATATGTTATCAATAATGAACCGGATGGTACGAACATCAATACAGACTGCGGATCTACACATATTCACGTTCTTCAGGAATTTGTGAAAGAGAAAAAGCTTGACGTCGGATTCGCTTATGACGGAGATGCAGACAGATGTATTGCTGTAGATGAAAACGGAAAAGTGATAGACGGAGACTTGATTCTCTATATATGCGGAAAATATCTTATGGAACAGGGCCGTCTTGAGGGGAACACGATCGTAACAACGGTAATGTCTAACTTGGGACTGTACAAAGCGTGTGATAAGATCGGTATGAAATATGAGCAGACGGCGGTCGGCGATAAGTACGTCTATGAGAATATGCTGAAAAACGGTTATATTCTCGGCGGTGAGCAGTCAGGCCATATCATTTTCAGTAAACATGCAAGAACAGGCGACGGCATCCTTACCTCACTTTTGATTATGGAAGTAATCCTTGAGAAAAAACAGTCTCTCGGCACACTTGCGGGAGAGGTGAAGATCTATCCTCAGCTTTTGAAAAATGTCCGTGTCACAGATAAAAAGACGGCGAGAGAAAATCCGGCAGTTCAGGAAGCAGTTCAAAAAGCGGCTGACGAGCTTGGAAGCGACGGACGTATCCTTGTTCGCGAAAGCGGTACAGAGCCTGTGATCCGTGTAATGGTCGAAGCGGCAACTGATGAAATATGCGAAAAGTATGTAAACAGCGTTGTGAAGGTGATCGAAGATCAGGGGCTGACAGAATAAGCATTACGATTTCGCGGGTAAAAATAGAGATCGGGAATTAAAAATATATGGATTTGAATAAAGAAAATATGAAAAAGATGAGAGAATTGATCGTTTTTACGATCATTCTTCTCATTGCACTTTGGAACTATAAACTGCTGTTTGAGTGGATCGGCTTTGCGTTCGGCATTGTTACTCCATTTCTTATAGGCGGAGGAATCGCTTTTGTGCTGAACGTGCCAATGAGTTTTTTTGAAGAAACTTTGTTTGGAAATAAGCGGGTAAAAGAAAAGAAACTGGCGAAAAGGCTGGCTCGGCCGTTGAGTCTTGTGCTTACGATCGTGGCAGTGATCGGAGTTGTCGTTCTGGTGATGTTCGTCGTTATTCCGGAGCTGGCGCAGACAGTGCTTTCGCTTGGAAAGACAATACAGGCATTTGTACCGGAGGCACAGCATTTTCTGGAAGAGTTATTTACAGACAACAGTGAAATACGCGCGTGGCTGAATAATCTGGACGTAGATTTGGATAAGCTTTTGGACAGCGTGATCGCTTTCTTTAGAAACGGCGCCGGAAACGTGCTGAATTCTACGGTATATGCGATCGGTTCTATCGTAAACGGTGTGACAACATTTGTAATCGCGTTTGTATTTGCATGTTATATTTTGCTTCAAAAAGAGAAACTCGGCGTGCAGGTAAAAAAAGTGATGCATGCGTTTTTGAAAGAAAAATGGGAAAAAAGATGTCTGAAAGTGTGTACACTGACTTCCAAAACATTTTCTAATTTTTTGACGGGACAATGTCTTGAGGCGCTTATTCTCGGGTCGATGTTTTTTGTGGCGATGAGCCTTTTCAAGATGCCGTATGCGCTTCTGGTCGGTGTGCTCGTGGCATTTACAGCGCTTATTCCGATATTTGGGGCTTTTATCGGCTGTGTTGTAGGAGCGTTCCTCATTTTGATGGTCGATCCGCTGCAGGCATTGTTTTTTGTCATTATGTTTCTCGTGCTTCAACAGATTGAGGGAAATCTCATTTATCCGAAAGTTGTGGGAAATTCGGTCGGTCTGCCTTCCATATGGGTGCTTGCGGCAGTAACGATCGGCGGCAGTTTGATGGGCGTTGTGGGGATGCTGATCTTTATTCCGTTAGTGTCGGTTGTATATACGCTGTTTAGAGAGAGTGTATATAAAAGACTGGAACAAAAACAGAGATAATTCATATATTTCATGTAGAAATGAATGGAATTTAATAAACATCTTGACTTACTTCCGTTTTTCGTGGTACAATACTACGGCGAATGGAAGTAGGTCTTTTTTTTATGCCTAAATTTTGACGGGGTCGCAGCCGTCAGCAACAAGTAGTGAATAATTAAAGCGGAGGTGGAAGTTGTGCGCACAAGAATTACATTGGAGTGTACGGAATGTAAAAACCGTAACTACAACATGACGAAGGATAAGAAAGCTCATCCGGATCGCATGGAAACTAAAAAATACTGCAGATTCTGCAAATCACACACACTGCACAAAGAAACGAAGTAGTCGTCAGGGGGAAGTGGAATTATGAGTGAAACAGAAAAGACTCAGAAAAAGAGCTGGTTCAAAGGACTTCAAGCGGAATTCAAAAAGGTTATTTGGCCGGATAAGAAAACACTTGCAAGACAGACCACGGCAGTTGTTGCTGTTTCCGTAATCCTCGGAGCGTTGATCGCGGTGATCGACGTAATCCTAAGATACGGTATTGACTTATTGATAAAATAGTTGACCGCAGCGGAAAGGTGATTTTATGTCAGAAGCAAAATGGTATGTAGTTCATACTTATTCAGGGTATGAAAACAAAGTGAAAGCGAATATTGATAAGGCGATCGAGAACCGTCATCTTGAAGATCAGATTCTTGAAGTACGCGTTCCTATGGAAGAAGCGACAGAGTTGAGAAACGGTGTTCAAAAAGCGGTTCAGCGCAAGATGTTTCCGGGGTATGTGATGATCCATATGGTCATGAATGACGATACATGGTATGTAGTCAGAAATACTCGCGGAGTGACAGGCTTTGTCGGACCGGGATCAAAACCGGTTCCGCTCGAGGAGCATGAGATGGAAAATCTCGGCATCCAGAGAGATAATGTTATCGTGAATTTCGGAGTCGGCGACATGGTTGTCGTACTTAGCGGAGCATGGGAAGGCACAGTGGGAACTGTGCAGAGCATGAACGAACAGAAGAAGAGTCTGTCGATCAATGTTGAGCTGTTCGGCCGTGACACACCGGTTGAACTTAGTTTTTCAGAAGTGAAAAAAATGGATTAAAAGTAAGTGGGAGGGGCTTGTCCCCGACAATACCACAAGGAGGTAATTGAAATGGCAAAAAAAGTAGAAGGTTATATCAAATTGCAGATTCCTGCCGGCAAGGCAACTCCGGCACCGCCGGTTGGTCCGGCTCTTGGACAGCACGGCGTTAATATCGTTGAATTTACAAAACAGTTCAACGCAAGAACAGCAGATCAGGGCGATCTGATCATTCCGGTTGTCATCACAGTATACAATGACAGAAGTTTCAGCTTCGTTACAAAGACACCGCCGGCAGCAGTTTTGATTAAAAAAGCTTGCAAGATCCAGTCCGGATCAGGCGTACCGAACAAAAATAAAGTTGCGACGATCACAAAAGCTCAGCTTCAGGAGATCGCGGAACTGAAAATGCCGGATCTTAATGCGGCAACAGTTGAGTCTGCTATGAGTATGGTAGCAGGAACATGCCGTTCTATGGGTGTAGTAGTAGAAGAGTAGGCACAGAGTTTCGTCTGCATATTCAAAGCGCGGTGAGGATGAATCGGTTTTGAAGGGCAGAATGTAAACATCCGTGATGCATTGAAACAAACATCAAGTGATTTGAAAGAAGTGGGAGGGGCACGTTCCCGCAAATACCACAAGGAGGTTATTGTAAAATGAAACGAGGAAAGAAATATATCGAAGCTGCAAAACTGATCGAGAGAGGAAACCTCTACGAAAAAGAAGAAGCGGTAGCATTAGTGAAAAAAGCAGCAACAGCAAAGTTTGACGAGACAATCGAGGCTCACATCAGAACAGGTTGTGACGGACGTCATGCAGATCAGCAGATCCGCGGCGCGGTTGTTCTTCCGCACGGAACAGGTAAAAAAGTTCGCATTCTTGTATTTGCAAAAGACGCAAAGGCAGAAGAAGCAAAAGCAGCAGGAGCTGATTTTGTAGGAGGAGACGAGCTTATTCCGAAGATCCAGAACGAAGGATGGCTTGACTTTGACGTAGTTGTAGCTACACCGGATATGATGGGTGTTGTAGGACGTCTCGGACGTGTACTTGGACCGAAAGGTCTTATGCCGAACCCGAAAGCCGGAACAGTTACGATGGACGTGACAAAAGCGATCAACGACATCAAAGCCGGTAAGATCGAGTACAGACTTGACAAAACAAACATTATCCATGTTCCGATCGGTAAAGCATCCTTTACAGAGGAACAGTTAGCGGACAACTTCCAGACGCTTATCGATGCAATCAATAAGGCAAGACCGTCAGCGGTTAAAGGACAGTATTTGAAGAGCATTACTCTTACATCTACAATGGGACCTGGCGTGAAGGTTAATCCGATGAAACTTGCATAATTAAAGTAATATACAGCGAGACAGCATATCATAGTATGTGCTGTCTCGTTTGTTTTATAGGAAGCTTATAGAAACCGGATGAAAGTCCGGATATGCCCAGAAACTTGGCGATCGCTTATTTGTTTTAAAGTATGTGAATATGAAACACATGTGTAAAAAAGTAAAAATAGTAAAATTGACAAATTTTTGAAGAGAAGATGCGCCCGGAAAGGCTGTTTTCATAGGATGAAAAAGGAAATATTGTTAAAAATCACAAAAAAATTATGTAGTGATAAAAAATATTGAGTTTTATGATGAAAAAAACTATAATAATGCGAGAGTCGCTAGAGGCGAGTTGGTTTTTTATATCGACTCTGACTAAATCAGGATATAAACTTTTTACTGGAAGTTTATTAGCAGAAGTAACGAGAGAAGTACGAAAACGTGTTTTCTCTCGTTAAAAATTTTAAGAAAGCAGAGAGGTAAAAAATGGGAAGGAAAATGAAAAAGTTAACGCGCGCCGGCGCGGGAGCGCTTGCCGGAGTAATGGTCTTCGGATTGGCAGCTCCGCTTGCACCTCTAAGTGTTGAGGCGGCAGATGAAGTGAAAAATCTGGCGATTGGTTCAACAGCAACAGTCAACGATAAAGAAACAGACTATTGGGGCGCGGATAAAGCTGTTGACGGTATTGTTAACAGAACTGCAGCAAAAAGAGATCAGTCCCGTTGGGCAACGAACGTAGGCGGAGATGCAGATGCAAAGTGGCTGAAGATTGATTTGAAAGAAGCAAAAACATTCCAGTCGTTTGTTCTTGCATGGGAAAGAAGAAATATTACCGGTTATAAAATCCAGATTTCACAGACAGGCGAAGATAATTCATGGGAAGACGTCTATACAAAAACAGGAGCAAGTCATATTTCTCATATAAATGAAAATATTCATTTGCCAGAGGCAAAAACAGCACGTTATGTACGTTTATATATTGACGGATATACGGCGAATGCGGCAGATGATCAGACAAATTGGCGATCAGTTTCTCTTTATGACTTCCAGATCTATGCAAATGAGATTCCTGATACGGTTCTCCCGGATGAAAACTACTGTCTGGAAGGAACAGCAGAAGCAAGCAATTTTGAAGAGGTTCAAAGCGAGCCGGGAAAACAAGGTCCGGCAAAAGCGATTGACGGAGATTTAACAACACGCTGGGCAACAGAAAGCGATGGAAAAGGAACGACAGCCCGTACGCTGACTGTGAAGCTTCCGGCAGCGCAGTGGGTAGAATATGTGAAGATCGACTGGGAAATGCCGGCAAGCGGAGTTCCTACTCCGAAGAAATATACGATTGAAGCGGCAGAAAAAGAAGGCGGCGAATTTACTGTAGTTCATACAAACAGCGAGCAGGTTACAAAAGCCGAGCAGATTATCAAGTTAGACAAACCTGTATGGGCAAAAGAACTGAAATTAAACGTAACGGAGTACGGCGCTGCGACAGGAACTTGGTATAATGTTTCTGTGGCAGAATTCGGCGCATATGCGATGAAGCCGGAGTCAGGCGTCATCGATGAGAATGCAACAGCAAAACAGATTGCGGACAAGCTGGCAGCTCCGACTGTAAAGGCGGACAAAACCGGATTAGAGTGGCAGGATGTGCCGGAAGGAGTTACTGTAGAGTTCCTCGCAGATTACGAACAGGTTGTCGGAAGAGACGGCAAGATCTATCAGCCGCTTAGAGAGACAACTGTAAAGGGAATTTACAAAGTAACAAAAGGTGAAGAGACAGCAGAAGGCGCAAGAGAACATACAGTTACGATTCCGGGTAAATATGATAACGCTGGAACAAATGCGAAACCGGTTGTAATTCCGGAACTGGCAGAGTGGTATGGCGGAACAGAGGCCGGATCTGTTAAGATCGGTGAAGGCACAAAGATCGTTTATAAAGACGCCGCGTTTAAGGCAGCGGCAGAAGCTCTTGCAGCAGATTATAAAGCAGAGTACGGCGTTGATCTTCAGGTTGCAGACAGCGGAGAAGATGCAGGCGATATCGTCTTTACAAAAGATGATAAAAACGGACTCGGTGAAGAAGGCTATATCATGGAGATGGACGATAAAGTAAATGTAAAGGCTGAGCAGGCGCAGGGAGCTTACTGGTCGACACGTTCCATTCTTCAGATCGTGAAACTGAATAACGGTGAGATTCCGAAAGGTATTACAAAAGACTATCCGAAGTTCAAAGTAAGAAGCTTTAGCTTGGATGTTGCCCGTAAACCGGCATCTCTTGAGTCATTGGAAGATTTTGTAGACGCTATGGCATACTACAAGATGAATGATTTTCAGGTTCATTTGAATGATAACTTGATCTTCTATGAGAATTTTGAAAGCGCAGAAGTCGCTCGAGAAAGGGCGTATACAGGATTCCGTCTTGAGTCCGATATTAAGGCAGGCGGAGAAAATAAAAAAGATCTGACTAACGAAGACCTTTTCTATACAAAGGAAGACTTTAGAAACTTTATCGAAGAGTCTGAAGCGCAGGGAGTAAGTATTGTGCCGGAAATTGATGCTCCGGGACATTCGGGTGCATTTACAAAAGTTCGTCCTGATCTGATGCTTCCGCAGAATCAAGCTGTCAACGGAAATGCAAAACGTGCAGGCGAGCAGTTTGACTTAAGCGGTGATGTGAATTCCAAAGACAGTCAGTATGGTAAGAGCCTTTCATTTGTTCAGGGTGTGTGGGATGAATATCTGACAGACAATATGTTCGACGACAGTATGACAGTACATATCGGAACAGATGAATATTATGGTGAAGAGAATGCTTTCCGTCATTTCTCCGATGATATGATCAAATATATTCAAGGTAAAGACCGTACAGTCCGTATGTGGGGAAGTTTGACGCAGATTGACGGAGACGGAACAGTTCCGGTAAAAAGCGAAAATGTACAGTTGAACGTATGGAATACAGGATACTCCAATCCGAAACAGATGTACAACGATGGATTTGATCTTATCAATACACTGGACGGTTCTCTCTATATGGTTCCGAATGGAAGCGGAAGCAGAGGAGGATATGGCGATTATCTGAGAACAGAAGACCTTTACAAAAATTGGATTCCGAATAATATGGGCGGAACAGTAATTCCGGCAGGATCTGATCAGATGCTCGGAAGTACGTTTGCGATTTGGAACGATAATATTGACACTGCTGCACAGGGAATCTCAGAAGTTGATAACTTTGAGCGTTTTGAAGATGCGCTTCCGATTCTTGCAAGCAAAGGCTGGGGCGAAGGTGAAGATCTTGAGTTTGCCGCAGTAAAAGAAAAAGCGGAGAAACTGGGAGATGCTCCGGGAAGCAATCCGTACTATGAAGAAACGGCAGATAAAGACGGCAAGTATATGTCTTACGGTTTTGACAATAAAGAAGATTCGTCTGAAAACAACAGAGATATCAAAGAGACAAAGAATGCAGATATTGACGGCGCGCTGAAACTGAAAGGCGGCGAAAGTTATGCGTCGACACCGATTGAAAAACTTGCAGTCGGAAACGCCCTGTCATTTGACGTTACATTAACTGAAGAAGCAAGAGCAGGACAGATCCTGTTTGAAGCAGATACACCGGGCGGAGAAGATTATGTACATGATATCCGCATCATGGATGACGGAAGAGTTGGATTCAGAAGAGAGCTTTATGATTACTACTTCGATTATAAACTTCCGGTTGGCGAGAAAGTTCATATGGAAATCGTGACAGATACGTTGAAAACTGTGTTGATCGTAGACGGAAAAGAATATCAGGCAACAGGAATTTACATCAACAGACAGACTGATAATACGCTCAGAAAACAGGGGATTAAAAATGCAACACTGCTTCTGCCTGTTCAGCGTATCGGATCAAAGACGAATTCAATCGTCGGCACGATCGATAATGTAGAAGTAAAGACAGCAGATCCGATCTCGTCAAAAGATGAGTATAATAAAGCGGCATGGACAAAAGTATCTGTTGATACAGAAACCAATATTGCTGATAGTAAAACAGAAGGTCTTTTCACATATGCATTTGACGGAAAATCAAATACAATCTGGCATTCAAATTGGAAAGATGGAAAAAGCGATAAGCTGAAACCGCAGGGAAGTTTTGATGAGATCGGCGGAGTGATCAATCTCGGTCAGAAATATACGATCAATCAGTTCTCCTTCACTCCAAGACAGGGAAATGCAAGTGGTCAGGTGACAAAAGCTGATTTATATGTGAAGGCAAATGAAGGTGACGAATGGGTAAAAGTTGCCGAAAATACAGAATTTGCCGCTGATGCATCTAAGAAGACATTCTACTTTGACGAGCAGGAAGTTCAGTTTGTAAAATTCGTTGCAAAAACATCTAATGACGGTTGGGTAGCTGTATCTGAATTTGATGTTGACAATGAAAAGGTAAAAGAAATGACAGTTTATGCTGCGGCTCAGAAGGGCGGAAAAGTTACAAGCAGCGCAAAAGACGGAAAAGTAATGTAGCACGAGAACGTTACTGTAACGGCGACTCCGAATAAAGAGTATAAGTTTGCAGGATGGTATGATATTCTTACAGGAGAAAAGGTATCTGATGATGCGGAATATACATTTGCTGTAGAAATGAATACATCTTTGATCGCTCATTTCACGAAAAACGGTGAAACGCCGGATCCGCAGCCGAAAGAGTGGACGGTAACGATCGACGGGACAGGACATAAAGTAAAAGACGGCGAAACACTGACAGTAGAAGAGCCGTCTAAACCGGGTCATGCGTTTGCAGGGTTCTACCTTGTTGGAACAGATACGGCTGTAGATTTCACAAAACCGATCACATCTGATATGAATGTTGAATCACGCTTTACACAGTATAAAGTTACAGCAGTAGAGAGTGAGAACGGAACAATCACAGTCAGCGAGATGAATGACAAAGGTGAAGTAACTGTTACAGCAAAAGCAAATGACGGATATATCTTTAAAGGTTGGAAAGTAGATGGAAAAGAGACAGAGGCTCTTGGAACACCTTATACATTTGTGCCGGTGAAAGATACAACAGTTGAAGCTGTATATGAGAAGAAAGATGATACAAAAGTTTATCATACAGTAATCATTAACGGACAAACAGTTACGGTAGAAGATGGCAAGACGCTTGATCGTCCTGCTGATCCTGTAAAAGAAGGATATAAGTTCATCGGTTGGTTCGTGGATGGAAAAGAATTTGATTTCAATACTCCGATTACGGGAGATCTGAAGATCGAGGCTCGTTTTGAGAAGCTTCCGACTACTGATAAGAATGATAAGAACGACAAAAACGATAAAGTTGAAGGCGCAGTTCAGACGGGCGATACAGCAAATGCAGTACCGTGGATCGTATGCCTCGGCGCAGCCGCAGGAGCTGGTGTTGTGGTGTTGAAATCACGCAAAAAACGTTCTTAATTTAAAAACTGTTTTCAGAATGTGATAAATAATTGATCTTGAAAGCATAACAAATAAAATAGTATCATACAGTTTTTCTGCCGACAGGTAATCCTGTCGGCAGTTTTCATATAGGTGATAGGTCAGAGTGCGGGAACGCCGGAGATTTTGGCGGCTATGTACAATCCTGAAATGCGCCTTCTGACATTCCCTGTGGTTCTGTGTTTCTTTATAAGTGAAACACTACAATCTACTTTGTTCAAAGTGGAAATAAACTCTTCACCTCATGTAGGTGTTTTTTAATAGTAAAGTGAAAAATATTATTGTTTTTGAAGGATAGATATGCTATGATAAATTCACTCACAGAACTTCTATCTGTGAAAGATACCGGCAGTTTCGCCGGTCTGAGGAATTCCCTCAAAATTACCCGATACAATACAACAACAGTTTTTGCGTGGATAGTCTTGTAGAACAG
>ERZ827522.491-NODE-491-length-49460-cov-4.365813_pt1 | contig 49460 bp, 48 predicted proteins | sample MGYA00519580_ERZ827522 | MGnify/ENA primary metagenome ERZ827522 (study PRJEB31778, sample SAMEA3449340) | human gut metagenome | biome: human gut; feature: human-associated habitat; material: faeces | place: United Kingdom | collected 2010/2012 ... | reverse complement strand
TGAGGATCTAATCCGGTTTGCAGCAGGACGTGCTGTTCTGCACGGATGAGGGACTGATGACCGGAACCGGCAGAAATACCTTCTCTCCGGACAGGCCCATGACCCGCGCCATGGTCGTCGCGACGCTCTACCGTCTTGCGGGCAGCCCCGAAGTGACTGAGAATGCCGCGTTCACCGACGTTGCCTCCGGCAGCTATTATGAAGCAGCCGTCGCCTGGGCCGCCAAGAACGAGATCGCCAGCGGCACGTCCGCCACGACCTTTGAGCCGAACAAGGCCGTCACTCGTGAGCAGCTTGCGAAGTTCCTGTTCAACTACGCCGTCTATCAGGGCATGGACGCCGTGACGCTCTCCGAGAACCTCATCAGCTTTGAGGATCACGCCAGCGTCAGCGGCTACGCCGTTTCCGCCATGCAGTGGGCTGTCGGCCTGGGCCTCATCAACGGCACCGACGGCAAGCTCCTGCCCACCGGCACCGCCACCCGCTGCCAGTTCGTAGCCATCCTGAACCGCTTCACCGCTTCGCAGAGCGAAAAGGCATAAGCATACATCTTTCCTGCCTCCCGGCCGTTTGGCCGGGAGACAATTTTTCTGCGGTTTTCCTTGAAAAGCGGTAAAAAAACGAATATAGTTGATAGGGATAGGACGCACACAAGGCTTCCCTTTGGATGCCGCCATACCATTTTCCGGCGATTTGAACCTGAGGTATTATGATATGAAAATTCTGATCATTGAAGACGAGATCCTGCTTGCGGACTCTCTCCGGGCCATGCTGGAGGGGAAGGGATTTTCCGTCGAGGCGGTGCATGACGGCGAGACGGGGGCAGAATATGCCGAGACGGGCGTATATGATCTGCTCATTCTCGACGTGATGATGCCGGGCATGGACGGCTATCAGGTCGCGCGGCAGGTGCGCGCGAAGCGCTGTGGGACGCCGATTTTGATGCTGACGGCAAAGTCGTCGCTTGAGGACCGCATCGAGGGGCTGAACGCGGGCGCGGATTATTATCTCACGAAGCCCTTTGACGCGCGGGAGCTGCTGGCCTGCGTCGGTGCGCTGCTCCGGCGGCAGGGCGCGGAGGTCAACGCGCTCTCGTTCGGCAACACGACGCTCGATCTGGCGTCCGGGACACTGATCTGCGGGCAGCGGCAGCTGCGGCTGTCCGCGCGGGAATTCGACGTGATGCGGTATCTTTTGCAGACAAAGGGGCAGAATGTGTCCAAGGAGGCCATTTTGTCCAAGGTCTGGGGCTTTGATTCCAACGCGGTAGAAAACCATGTGGAGGTCTACGTCGGCTTCCTGCGCAAAAAGCTTGCGGCCATCGGCTCGAACGTGCGCATTGAGGCCGTGCGGCGGCTGGGCTATCATCTGGAGGTCGACGAGACATGCTAAAAAAACTTCGCTTGAAGATCATTCTTGCGATCGTGCTGGTCGCCGCCGTGATGCTCGGCGCGATCCTCGGCCTTTTCTATACGCTGACGAAGCAGAATCTGCGCACCCAGTCGATCAGCATGATGCAGGCGATCGCGGCCGACCCCTTCGCGCCTGTCCAGCCGGAGCGCGAACCGCAGCAGGTGCGCCTGCCGTATTTCGTGCTGCAGACCGACGCGTTCGGCAATCTGGTCGCCATCGGCTCAAGCGATTACGATCTGACCGACCGGACGTTTCTGCGGATGGTCGCCGCCGCGGCGCAGGCCTCACGGGACGCCATCGGCGAGATCCCGGAATACAGCCTGCGCTACTGCCGCGTGACCGGCAGCGTGATCTTTGCAGACATTTCCAGTGAACAGCAGACGCTGCGCACGCTTTTGAAGACCGGCGCGCTGCTCGTCGCGCTCGGCCTGCTTGCCTTTTTCGGCCTTGCTGTGCTGCTCGCGCGCAGTGCGGTCCGGCCAGTGGAGGAAGCGTGGCGGCAGCAGAAGCAGTTTGTCGCCGACGCGTCGCACGAGCTGAAAACGCCGCTGACCGTCATTCTGACAAACACGGAGCTGCTGCAAAGCCCGGATTATGACACGGCGCAGAAGCAGACCTTCCTTTCCGGCATCGACGCCATGGCGAAGCAGATATCGCCGTAAAGCACGAATACGGTCTGGATATCGGTGCGCAGGCACTGCGCCAGCCCCTCGTCGTCGCGCACAGCGGCGATAATGGGGTTGCGCTGCAGGGCTTCATAAAGTCGTTGTTCCAAATTTCATTCCGCCTCCCTCCATATTCTGGCTTTTGCCAGATGCAAAAAAGCACAGCAAACACGCGGCACGATTCGTCCGCTTGTCCCCATGCTCAATACTCCGGGCGTTTTTTTGATTGTTGGTGTCCTCTTACATTTGACAGTGTAGCACAACTGTCAAAAGAAATCAAGAAAAAGTACACGCGTTTGTTAAAACTGTCAGTTTCCACAAAAAATTCCCCCGCAGACTATTCATCCTGCGGGGGATTGGCGCATCCGGCAGGATACACCAAGTCACCGAAAATCCTCGGCGAAATTGAAGCTGCAAATCGAAACAGGGAGCGAGATTTTTGGCAGTCCTTTTGAGAGTTAAGCGGTTTCATTCATGCTCAAAGTCCAAGGAGCTGCCTCCTTTTCTCTTCGAATTCCTTCTGCGAGATCGCACCTACATCCAGCAGAGCCTTGTATGTCCGAAGCTTCTCCGCGATATCCTGCGCCGCCGCAGACGGCTGGTTTTGCGGGTATTCCGGCGCCTGCACGGGCTGCGGCTGGCTTTGCGGGTACTGCTGTGCCTGCGTGGCCTACTGCTGGCTCTGCGGATACTGCCGCGCCTCAGCAGCCTGCGGCTGCGCAGCAGGCTGCCGGTAAAATACCGGCTGTGGGTCACGCGCCGCTGCGACGGCGTTCATCTTGTCCTGCATCACGATCGGCGGAACAATGGGAAGGAAAAATTCCATGATCAGGCACAGTGCAGCCGTGCTCGACGGAATATTCCGGTCCCACGCCATTTTGTCGATGCGCTGTGCCGTCTTGTATGTCCAGTAAATTCCATAGAACGGGATAAACATACACAGCAGCAGCTTGGTCACCGGATTGCGCTCCGCCTCGTCCCGCACTGCGTTGGTGTCCCGCGTCATCCGATAATTCCAGATCCAGTACCAGATCCCGCAGGAGAACAACAGCAGCAGGATATGTAGCGCCATGTTGCAGTATGCTTTTGATGTGCCCTTGCTCGGAATGCCGTCCGGGTTAGCTGCCCACAGGAGCGCAAACAGCATGAGGGCCGTTATAAACACCCCCTGCAGCAGCGTGCTGATAATCCCTGAGCTGGACAGATACTCTGCAAAACCATACGATAAAATGCGTCTGCTGTCTCTATGAAGGGTCCATACAATCGCAATCACCCATTTGACAGCAGACAAAACCGCCGGGAGAAACCAGAGCCTTCTGAATGCCTCACGCTGCATCGGCATGATATTCGTCAGGCTTGCGAAACAGATCACAGCTGCAAGCAGGAATATCAGCGTCCACAGAATCGAGATCACATCAATGACTCCGTATACGGCCATACAAACCACACGATCAACAGCAAGCACTGCGAACCCGATTGCGGGGAGCACATTTTTCATCCGCAAAAACATGGAAAGCGCAAGGATCACGAAGCCTGCGATCCATAGCCAGCTGGAAAGATACGTTGGCAGCAGGTGCAGCAGGCAGAACACCCCTGCAATAATCGCAAACGCCGTTGTGGAACTTCGCTTCCCCGTTCCTGTCATTGTTGCATCCATATCCATCTCTCCTGTTTCTTCCTGAAAATAAAAAGCAGACATTCCGCGGGCTGTGCCGCATAACCAGTTTATCACAAAAGGAAACAACTTACAAGGGAACTATAAAATCTTTTGTTTTTTCTGAGCCGCTGCCGCGCATGGAGGGGGCGTATTGCGCGGCGGCAAGTTGTGAAGAAATCCTGAATTATTTACAAAAGTGTTGCAATTCCGAAAAGATACGGTAAACTGGAAGCAGAAAACAAACACTGAGGCACTCGGCTGCGGAAAGAGGTGTCACGATATGAAACGGGTTTGGAAACGGATCTCCGCGCTGCTGGTGGTATGCGCGGTGCTGGCTGCGCTGGCTCCGGCTGCGCTGGCGGATGGCGGCGCGGATCTTGGCGGTGGGGATCTCCTTCCCCTCCAGATACAGCTCCATGATCTCATCATCGAACATGGAAACGGCGGTTTCCGCCACGGTCTACAGCCGGAGCGAGACGGACGGCGAATGGAGCGAATATCTTGGCGGCGGGGCCGTCATCACGTGGCAGGCGTACCGCGAGGGAGTTGCCGCGTTCCGGGGCGAGGACGCGGACAAGCCCGTCACGACGGCGCTGAACGCAGGCTCTTCCTCGTCGAGCCTTGAGCTGCTGACCAAAGCGGGCGGCGTGACCGGCTCCGCCGTGCAGCTGCCGCTGAGCGTCAGCGTGACGGTCGGGGGGAAAACATATTCCGCCTCCGGTGCGTTTATCACGATCACGCCGGCCGCGGCTTCCGTGCCGGGCCTCAGCGTGGAGTACGCAGCCGGCTTCGGCGGCAGCGTCCGCTTTTCCGAGGCTGATTTCAGCAAGGCATTTTCCGGTCGGGGCAAGCCCGGCGAAACGCTGGACTACGTGCTGTTTGCGGTGTCCCGCGCGACGGCTGAGACGGGCGGCAGGAGCTACGACCTGAGCGCCTCCGGCAGCGCGTCCATGTTCGGCGCGCTTTATACGGCTGCGGAGGACGGACAGGCGCTGGCCGATACGGACGCGTGCTATTATCAGGCGAGCTTTTCCCAGCTCGATCTCGACACGGCGGCGTATCTGACCGGCTCGTACCGCACACGGTATACCGTCTGCATCCCCTTTACCGCCGTCGGCACCGCCGGAACGCGCTGCGAGGGCAGCGCCGTCGTCACCGTCTCCGGAGACAGCAACGTCACGGCATCCGGCGCGTTCTTGAAGACGCTGGACGCCGCCGGTCGTATCGCGCAGCAATATCCGGATGCGGTCTGCGTCAGCTTCCAGCAGCCGGAGACGAGCGCGGGACGGCTGCTGAAGGGCTTCCGCAGCGTGGCGGGCAGCGCGTATACCGCCGTCCGCTATCCGGAGGACCGGTTCTATCTGACGGACGACGGGAAATCGGAGCCGCTTCTGGACGCACTCTACTTCCTCCCGGCAGCAGACTGCGCCTCGCAGCTGAAGCTCGTCTATACCGCCTATGACAGCGGCGGCACGCAGCTCGGCACGGGTGAGCTGACCGTCCGCGTCACGTCGAAGCAGTCCTCCGCCGTCTTCTCGGATGTGAACGCCGGGACGTGCGCATGGGCGGCGGACGCCGTTGATTTCATGAACGGCTACGGGCTCATTCAGGGCGCAGACGCGTCGACCTTCAACTGGCGCGGCAGCATGACGCGCGGCGATCTGATTTTGATTCTGTACCGGAGTGCCGGTTCTCCCGCCGTTTCCGGAGGAAGCCTCCCGTTCACGGACGTTTCGGAATCGGATTACGCCTATGACGCGGTCGTCTGGGCCTGGAAAAACGGCGTTGCGGGCGGCGTGAGCGAGACGGAATTCTGCATGAAGCAGGCCGTCACGCGCGAGCAGCTGGCTTCCATTCTCTACCGGCTTTCCGGAAAACCCGCCGTGTCCGCAAGCCTGCGCAGCTATACGGACGCCTCCGATGTCAGCGCCTACGCTGTCGATGCGATGCGCTGGGCTGTCGGCTGCGGCTATCTCAAGGGAAGCGGCGCGAAGCTGAACCCCCAGACCGGCGCGAACCGTGCCGAGGTCGCCGTCCTGCTGCACCGATACCTGACAAAATAACAGGATGCCCCGGAGGCGGCACAGCAGCCGATGCTGCACACATATTTCAGAAAACAGCCCTGCTTGACACTGCAAAGGTGCCAAGCAGGGCTGTTTTTTAACGAAAATGTCTTATTGCAGATCGAATTTCAGAATTACAGATGCAGCACGCGGTCGCGGATCTCCTGGGTGCGGCCCTGGTTCCAGTACTGCGTGCCGATGTAGCCGCAGGTGCGGCGGGCGACGTTCATCTTGGACTGGTCGGTGTTGCCGCACTGCGGGCAGACCCAGATGAGCTTGCCGTCCTCGTCCTCCTTGATCTCGATCTCGCCGTCGAAGCCGCAGACCTGACAGTAATCAGACTTCGTGTTGAGTTCGGCGTACATGATGTGGTCATAGATGAACTTCATGACCTCCAGCACGGCGTCGAGATTCTGCTGCATATTCGGGACCTCGACATAGCTGATCGCGCCGCCGGGGGAGAGCGCCTGGAACTGCGACTCAAAGGCCAGCTTATCAAAGGCGTTGATATGCTCGGTCACATGGATGTGATAGGAATTTGTGATATAGTTCTTATCCGTGATGCCGGGGACGATGCCGAAGCGCTTTTGCAGGCACTTGGCGAATTTATACGTCGTGGATTCCAGCGGCGTACCGTAGAGCGAGAAATCGATGTCCGTCTCGGCCTTCCACTTGGCGCACGCGTCGTTGAGGTGGTGCATGATATCGAGCGCGAACGGCGTGGCGGCCGGGTCGGTGTGGGACTTGCCGGTCATGTACTTGACGCACTCATACAGTCCCGCGTAGCCGAGAGAGATGGTCGAGTAGCCGCCGTAGAGGAGCTTGTCGATCGGCTCGCCCTTTTTCAGGCGGGCCAGCGCGCCGTACTGCCACAGGATGGGCGCGGCGTCCGAGAGCGTGCCCTTGAGCCGTTCGTGGCGGCACATGAGCGCGCGGTGGCAGAGCTCCAGCCGCTCGTCAAAGATCTTCCAGAACTTCTCCATGTTGCCGCCGGAGGACAGCGCCACATCCGGCAGGTTGATGGTCACGACGCCCTGATTGAAGCGGCCATAATACTTGGGCTTGCCGGTCTCGGGGTCAACATAGGGGGTCAGGAAGCTGCGGCAGCCCATGCAGGTGTAGCAGTGGCCCTCGCCGTTTTTGTCCACTTTCAGCTCGAGCATCTTCTTTTCGGAGATGTAGTCCGGCACCATGCGCTTGGCGGTGCAGCGGGCGGCCAGCTCCGTGAGGTACCAGTAGGGGGAATCCTCGTGGATGTTGTCCTCCTCGAGCACGTAAATGAGCTTCGGGAACGCCGGCGTGACCCAGACGCCCTTTTCGTTTTTCACGCCCTGATAGCGCTGACGCAGCGTCTCCTCGATAATCATGGCGAGGTCGTGGCGCTCCTGCTCGTTTTTCGCCTCGCCGAGGTACATGAACACCGTCACGAACGGGGCCTGGCCGTTCGTGGTCAGCAGCGTGACGACCTGATACTGGATCGTCTGCACGCCGCGGCGGATCTCCTCGCGCACGCGGTTTTCGACCAGCTCTGCCAGCTTCTCCTCGCCCGGATGCGCGTCGATGGCCTGCATCTCGGCCGCGACCTCGCGGCGGATGCGCTCACGGCTGACCTGCACGAACGGGGCCAGGTGCGTCAGCGAGATCGACTGCCCGCCGTACTGGTTGGAGGCAACCTGTGCGATGATCTGCGTGGCAATGTTGCACGCGGTCGAGAAGCTGTGCGGCCGCTCGATGAGCGTGCCGGTGATGACAGTGCCGTTTTCGAGCATGTCCTCAAGGTTCACGAGGTCGCAGTTGTGCATGTGCTGCGCGTAATAATCTGCGTCGTGGAAGTGGATGATGCCCTCCTCGTGCGCCTCGACGATGTCCTTCGGCAGCAGGAGGCGGCTCGTGATGTCGCGGCTGACCTCGCCGGCCATGTAGTCGCGCTGCGTGCTGTTGACGATCGGGTTCTTGTTGGAGTTTTCCTGCTTGGCCTCTTCGTTGTTGCACTCGATGAGACTCAGGATGCGGTCGTCGGTCGTATTGGCGCGGCGCACCAGGCTGCGGGTATAGCGGTAGGTGATGTAGGCCTTGGCGACCTCGAACGCGCCGTGGGCCATGATCTGCTTTTCGACCATGTCCTGAATTTCTTCCACGGCGGCACTGCGGCCCAGCTCCTGACAGGCGAGCTCCACGCTCTCGGCAATGCGCTGGATCTGCCGCGGCGTCATGCGGTCGCCCTCTTCGACGGCGGCGTTGGCCTTCGTGACGGCCATGATGATCTTGGAAATGTCAAACGTCGCCTCGGCGCCGTTGCGCTTGATGATCTTCATTTCTCTGTTCCTCCCCCTCTGAATGGAAAACACAATATCTTGTGTGTAAATCCCCTTTATCTTGCATATCGATCTGCTATATCGTACAGCATCTAGTACAGGCTGTCAATAAGCAATTCGATTTTTGTTGCACATTATGTGAACAGCGCGGCCCCTTCAGGCCGCAAAAAAGCACCGCCCGCAGGCGGCGCAGCGCTGCCCGGGCCGGAGAAAACTCCGGCCCGGGAACGGTCAGTCCGTCAGGCAGTTTCGTAGCCGTTGGGGTTTTGCGTCTGCCAATGCCAGCTGTCGCGGCACATGTCCTCAAGCGAATACTGTGCGCGCCAGCCGAGGATGCGCGCGCTCTTGTCCGGGCAGGCATACACGGTCGGCAGATCGCCCGCGCGGCGCGGCGCGATCCGGTACGGCACGCGCACGTGGTTGGCCGCCTCGAAGGCGTGCACCATCTCGAGCACGCTGTACCCCTTGCCGGTACCGAGGTTGAAGATGCTCTCACCCGGATGCTCCGCCATGTAGGCGATTGCCGCGACGTGGCCGCGCGCGAGATCCATGACGTGAATATAATCGCGCACGCCGGTGCCGTCTGGCGTATCATAGTCGTCGCCAAAGACGCTCAGGCATTCCAGCCGGCCGATGGCCGTCTGCGAAATGTAGGGCATGAGGTTGTTCGGCACGCCGCGCGGATCCTCGCCGATGAGGCCGCTCGGGTGCGCACCGATGGGGTTAAAGTAGCGCAGCAGCACGACCGACCAGCTCGGGTCGGCCACAACATAGTCGCGCAGGATCTGCTCGCAGACGTACTTCGTCCAGCCATAAGGATTCGTGCAGTTGCCGGTGCGGGACGTCTCGTAGAGCGGCATCTCGTTATCGCCGGAGTACACCGTCGCCGACGAGGAAAAGATGATCTGCCGGACGCCGTGGTCACGCATCGCCTCGCAGAGCGTGATCGTCGAGCCGAGGTTGTTGTCGTAATATTCCAGTGGCATATGCACCGACTCGCCCACGGCTTTGAGGCCCGCGAAATGAATGACGCAGTCAATCTTCTGCTCGGTAAAAATGCGGTCGAGCCCGGCACGGTCGCGCACGTCCATCTGATAAAATTTCAGCGGCCGGCCCGTGATCTGTTCGACCCGTCTGCCCGCCTCTGCACTGCTGTTGACAAGATTGTCCACTACGACGACATCCATGCCCTGCTCGAGCAGCTCCACGCACGTGTGGCTGCCGATGTAACCCATGCCGCCGGTCACCAATACGGTCATGCACCGTACCCCCTTTTGCTTGCGTATGCCTATTTTCATTTTACATCACATTCCGGCGGAGTTCAACGGTTTTCCTTTGCCAGAGAATTGCCAGACACGTGAATTCCCTGACAATCCCTGATTTTTGAAAAATAAGGTGGATTTCTCTTGACTTTCCGGCGCCGCTAAGATAAACTGCAAGTATCATTTGTGAAGTCGGGATGTCTGCGTACGCACATTTTTTACCCATTTTCGCAATCTGACCCATCTCTTTTTATCAATTCTTTTCTCTTTTATCTGATCTCTTTTTACGGATTTATCTACCCTTTTTGTTCTCCGCCGCATGGCAAATCTCATCCCGCCACAGTGATCATGGTGCGTGTCTGCAGCGTACGGGGCGCGTGTCCATAACGGCTGCATCTGCAGCGAAAGACCTCCGGGGGCGCCCGGAGGTCTTTTTATATCGATCGGAAAAAGCGTCAGGGCGTACATACGCCCTGACGCTTTTGGGTCCCGCGGTACCCTCAGCTCTCCATCTGCTTGCCGAGGAAGCCCGACACGGCCTGTGCGAGCTTGCGCTCCGTCTCGCCGGCAGGATCGTCGCCGTGCGCGGCCACGAACAGCACGCAGCCGAGCACGTCCCCCTCGGAGAGGATGGGCGCGGCGACGGAGACGGCATAGCGCTCGTCGGTGTCGACGACCGGCAGCGTACAGCTGTCGGCTGCGTACTGGCCGCGCGTGCTCATGAGCTCTTCAAGCTCGCGGCTGATGCGCCGGTCGAGCAGCTCGCGCTTGCCGCCGCCGGCCACGGCGATGACGGCGTCGCGGTCGCACACGGCGGCGATGCTGCCGGTGGTCTTGTGCAGCGCATCGCAGATCTGCGCGGCGAACTCGGACAGTTCGCCCATCGGGGAATACTTTTTGAAAATGACCTGCCCGTCGGTGTCGGTGTAGATCTCCAGCGGGTCGCCCTCGCGGATGCGCATGGTGCGGCGGATCTCTTTGGGGATGACCACGCGGCCGAGGTCGTCGATCCGGCGCACGATTCCGGTTGCCTTCATATTCTGAAAACTCCTTTGCTCTGTTTTGCATTTCGGCAACCCTATTTTCTGCAAATTCCGGTAGTCTATGCAGTCCGTGCCGCCGGCCCGGCATCCAGTTTTTTCTCATAAAAATCATGTCTTCCAATTGCCGGCATCGCAGACGCACAGCATGCAGAAATCCGGCTTTGCCGCCCGCAGCGACTACAAGAGATATCTGTTTGACGCGTGGGCAGATGCGTGTTACCATGATGAAAAATCGAAACTGCGGATATTGGCTGCAGCAGAGGATGGAGGACGGACCGATAGAGCTTCGTGATCTGCGCTATTTCACGCTGGCCGCGCAAATGCAGCACATTTCCCGCGCAGCCGCGGCGCCGGGCGTATCCCAGCCGTTTTTGACGAAAATCATCCGGCAGCTGGAAAACGAACTGGGTGCACCGCTGTTTGACCATACGGGCCGCGGCGTGACGCTCAGCCCCTGCGGAAAGCTAGTCTATGTGAAAAGAGTCAGACGATCCTTGCGCTTGTGGATGCGCTGCACGATGATGTGGATGACCTGCTCGTCCGCACGGAGAAAAACTATATTTTCCTCGTAGACGCGCCCGGCTATCTGCCGGAAATGACACTTGCGTATCAAAAAGCGTTCCCGGGCCGCACGCTCACCGCCCGGTACTGTATGCGCGGCGAGATCCTTGAGGCGCTGCGTACGGGCAAGGCGGACTTCGCCACGCTGATGCCGCCGCTTCAACCGGGCGAGTGCCCCGAACTCGAGAGCCGGACGATGTATTTCGATCCCGGGTGCATCTTCCTGCCGCCGGACAGTCCGCTGCCGAAAAAGGATGTGCTGACGCTGGATGACCTGCGGGATCTGCCGATTGTCACCTCGCCAAAGGGCGGCGGCATCCGCGGCGACCTGGACCTGTTTTTTTGCACGGCACGGCCTTCGGCCGAACATCGTCTCCGAGCTGGCGGACGCCAGCGCCGTTGTGATGATGGTCTCGCAGGGGGGCGCCTGCGGCGTGATGAACGTCGGCTTTATGGACCACCCTGTATGGGGGCGTTACTGCCGCCGCCACAATACGGATCTCGGCGGCGAAGTGGCCCTGTGCTGGAACCGGCGCTTGACGCAGCAGCCGTCCGCGCAGCGATTCATTGCCTTCGCGCAGACGTTTTTCGCAGGACTGCTGCAATATCAAAAAACCGAATAACACTGCCAATCGCGCAGAGTGCTCAGACCCGGGCACTCTGTGCAATTGATATCTCTCCGGTTATGGATGCATATGGAACAAAAGATCGGTTTTTGCACGAAAGAACTGATAAATCAATATCAAATTTGGGGCGCGTGGATTGAAATCGGTGCAGCGGCTCCCAGGCAGCTCGCCCACACAACCCGAAACCACAGATGCCCCGGGCTGCAAATGCAGTCCGGGGCATCTGGTATCAAAGGAAGGCATGCTCTGCCGAAAGGACGAAATCGGAAGCGCGCGGGCACCGTCGCGCAACGGAGGAAGAGGTACCATGAAAGATCAAAACGAGACCTCTGGGCCTGCACGCTTCCAGATGAGGGGGTGTGTTCAGCATAAAACAAATTGCGCCTCAAGAAAAGCCACGGAACCGCTGTTCCGTGGCTTTTTGCCTCACTTATACGTTTTTGTGGTCGAATGTGTGCTCCCACGCATCGCCGAGCTCCTTCCACCGGCCCATGATGTCCTTCCACAGGTGCAACGCCCAGGGCGCAAACACCTCCGGCGGCGGACAATCCGGCCGGCTGAGCCAGTTTTGAATGATGTCCATGACCACATCCGACATTTTTCCGGACATGAACGTCTCGGTCTGCGGGTCAGAAAAGAGGTCGGAAAAATCCGCCTGCAGGTACGGCCGCAGCCGAGCGCAGAGAAAGTCGTGGAACGAATTCTGCCCCGTGAACGTGAGCGCGCGGGCATAAAACGCGCGGTCGGCGTACAGATATGTACACACGCGCCCGAAGAGGTCGAACAGGCCCGGCTCATCGTCGCCGATTGCCTTCTGAAAGCCCTTGTCGTAGATCCACGTCACGAGCTGGTACTTGTCCGTAAAGTGCCGGTAGAACGTGCGGCGGTTGATCTCCGCGGCCGCGCAGAGATCGGTCACGGTGATATCCGTGAAATCGCGCCGGAGCATGAGCTCCTTGAGACTCTCGGCGAGCACTTTTTTCGTTGCGGATTCGCGCATGGCGGCCGCCCCCTTCCGGTGTTGCTGCCGCCAGTATAGCACGCGGCGCGCCGGCGGGCAAGCCGGGCGTTGCAGATGTGCCGCGGATGTGCTACCATATGATTACAGCCAAAAGAAAAGAAAGGCGGGGCCGCCATGCCGCTGCAGATCGTGCGAAATGACATCACCAAAATGAACGTGGACGCCATCGTCAGCGCCACCGACCCGACGCTGCTCGGGGACGGCGGCGTCAGCGGCGCCATTTTCCGCGCCGCCGGGCCGGAGCTGGCCGCGGCGTGCCGCGCGCTGCACGGCTGCGCCGAGGGCGAGGCCAGGATCACGGCCGGCTGCGGTCTGCCGTGCAGATATGTCATCCACACCGTCGGCCCGCGCTGGCATGGCGGGCAGCACGGCGAGCAGGCCCGGCTCGTCTCCTGCTATCGGGCCGCACTGGCGCTGGCAGAGGAATACGGCTGCACGTCGGTCGCCTTTCCGCTGATCGCCTCGGGCAATTACGGCTACCCGAAAGACCAGGCACTGACGACCGCGGTGGACACCATCCGTGATTTTCTGCTGGAGCACGACATGACGATCTATCTCGTCATCTTCGGCCGCGAGGCATACCGGATCGGCAGCCGGCTGTTTGCAGACATCACCGCTTATATTGACGACCGCTATGCCGCCGCACAGATCGACCGTCGGCGGCCGTGCCTGCAGCAGCCGCGCGCACCAATGCCGGAGCAGGCGCCGGAGTGCGGACCGGCCGTGGCGGCAGATACCGCACTGCTCGCAAATGCGCTGGCCCAGCTTGACGAGAGCTTTTCGGAGATGCTGCTGCGGAAGATCGACGAGCGCGGCATGACCGACGCACAGTGCTATAAAAAAGCGAACATCGACCGCAAGCTCTTTTCCAAGATCCGCTCGGGCAAAAACTATCGGCCATCGAAGCCGACGGTGATCGCGTTTGCGCTCGCGCTCGAGCTGCCGCCGGCGGAAATGCGGGACATGCTCGCCAAGGCGGGCTTTGCCCTGTCGCACGCAAGCAAGTTTGACATCATCGTGGAGTTTTTCGTCGAGCGCGGCAACTACAACGTGTTTGAGATCAACGAGGCGCTGTTCGCATTTGACCAGCCCCTCCTCGGCATGTGAACAATGTCGCCTGCCAGGCGACCACTCCGGCCCGAACCGGCGCTAGAATATGACTGCGAGGTGAAAACCGAGCAGTCATATTTGATTTCAGGAGGAACGGAACATGAAAAAGGGCCTGACAGAGATCGTCTTTCTCCTCGACCGCAGCGGTTCCATGGCGGGGCTGGAGTCGGATACGATCGGCGGCTTCAACGCCATGATCGAAAAGCAGAAAAAGGCGGACGGCACGGCGCTTGTCTCGACCGTGCTGTTTGACAGCGCGAGCAAAGTCATTCACGACCGCGTGAACGTGCAGGACGTTCGCCCGCTGACGACCGACGACTACACCGTGCGCGGCTGCACAGCGCTGCTCGACGCCATCGGCGGCACGATCCACCACATCGCCAACATCCACAAATACGCGCGGCCGGAGGACGTGCCGGAACACACGCTGTTCGTCATCACGACCGACGGAATGGAAAACGCCAGCCGCCGCTACGGCACTGCGCACGTCCGGCAGATGATCGAAAAGGAAAAGGCGAAATACGGCTGGGAGTTCCTGTTCCTCGGCGCGAATATCGACGCCGTAGAGACGGCGAACGCGTTCGGCATCGACGCGAGCCGCGCCGCCAACTATTGCTGTGACAGCGCCGGCACCGCGCTCAACTACGACGTCATCGGCGAGGCGATCAGCGCCGTCCGCAGCAGCCGGCCGCTGAATGGAGACTGGAAGCGGCGCATTGACGCCGACTACGCACACCGGGGCCGGTCGAACGACTGATCCGGCGCACCGACACCGGCAGAGTCCGCCCCGGCCGGTGGCCGGCCGCGCCATTCGGCGGCCTGCACAAAATGACACAGTTCCTGCCCATTGTGTCCCCGAAGCATTGCAATCACAGGTGGTTTTCGTTACAATATAGGCAATCTGAAATTGGGAGGCCATGCCATGCATCCGCGCAACCTACACCTGTATTTCTTCAGCCCCACGGGCGGCACGCAGCATGTCGCCGGGCTCTTCGCAGAAAACCTGAACGCCGCCGATGCCTGCACCGACATCACCGTGCGCGCCGAGGCAAAGACGTTTTCTGCCGATGACTGTCTGCTCGTGTTCTTCCCGGTCTACGGCGGCCGCGTGCCCGGGCCGTGCCTTGAGCGCGTGCGCGCCCTGCGCGGGACGGACACCCCGGCCGTGCTTGTGGCCGTGTTCGGCAACCGCGCCGTGGACGACGCCCTGCTCGAAATGTGCGACACGCTTGCCCCGCTGGGCTTTCGCGTGATCGCGGCGGCGGAGGTCATTGCGCCGCACTCGGTCAATACCGACATCGCCGCCGGCCGGCCGGACGCGTCCGACCGCGCAAAGATCGCAGAATTCTGCACGCAGCTCAAATCCCGCATCACCGCCGACGCCCCGGCCGGGATCACCGTGCCCGGCAACCCGAACTACCGCGCCTACAACGGTCTGCCGCTCAAGCCGACCGGCGGCCTGCGCTGCATCCGCTGCGGCCTGTGCGCGGACAACTGCCCCGCCGGCGCCATCCCGAAGGACGCGCCGCAGAAGGTGGACAAGGCCAAGTGCATCTCCTGCCTGCGCTGCATCCAGATCTGCCCGCAATCGGCGCGCAGCGTGCCGCTGCCGCTGCGCCTGGCCGCGGCCGCCACGGTGAAAAAATACTGCACCGGACGCAAGGAACCAAAATTCTATCTATAACGTGAAAATCCACCCCGGAAGCGAACCGTTTCCGGGGTGGCGCTTTATTGTCAGGCCTTGGCGTCGTCCGCCGTATCCAGCCCCGCGAAGAAGGCATCATACGGACAGCCGTAGAGCTTTTTGAGCGCGAGCAGCACGCTCACGCGGACATTGAGCTCGCCCGCCTCGTATTTGGCGTAGGTCGTGCGGCCAATGTCGCAGCCGCGGCGCTGCAGCTCGGCGCACAGCTTCTCCTGTGAGAGTCCGCTGGCATTGCGCAGGCGGCGCAAGTTGTCGCCATGATTGCGGTCCCGCCGTAATTTCTGCTCCATCTTCTCACCACCGCACAGCATTTTCTGACCAATATGGGCACAGCTGCCCTTATTTTATGCGGCGGCCGCCGCAAAAGCTGTCCGCAATACTGGTCAGGCACAAAAAGGTACGCCCCTCACCCCTCCGGCCCGCGGCCGAGGGCGCTTTTGAGCGCGTTGCGCAGCGGGTTCGACCCCGGTGCGCCCTTTTCGCAGGCGGGGTAGCCGCAATCCGCGAGCACGCGGCGCAGCTCCGCCTCGGTGACGATCTGTGGGTCATAGCGCACGGTCAGCTCCGCGCGCCAGAACGACACCGCCGCGTCGAGCACGCCGCGCGTGTGCAGCAGGTCGTCCACGATCCACTCCGGACACTGGCGGCAGTAGATGCCGCGGACATGCGTCGTCAGGACTTTTTCTTCCATGGGAAACATCTCTCCTTTTTGCCGCCGTCCTTGAGCCGCAGCGAGTGCATGAGCACGCCGATCGAGCTGGCCGACATGGCCGTGGCGCAGATGGACGGATGCAGCACGCCGAGCGCCGCGACCGGGATGCTGACGAGGTTATAAAACAGCGCCCACGTCAGGTTCTGGCGGATGGTGCGGATGGTCGCGCGCGAGATGTCAAACAGCTCCGGCAGCTTCTCAAGGTTGCCGGACGGCAGCAGGATGCCCGCCGACTCGATGGCAATATCCGACCCGCCGCCCATGGCGACCGCACAGTCCGCCACGGCGAGCGCCGGGGTGTCGTTGATGCCGTCGCCGACCATGCAGACCGTTTTCCCCTGCGCGCGCAGGCGCTCGATGGCGGCTGCCTTCTCGTCCGGGCGTACCTCGGAGAGCACGTGGTCGATGCCGACCTCGGCCGCGATGGCCTCGGCCGTTCGGGCGTGGTCGCCCGTCATCATCCAGACCTCCTTGCCCGCCGCCTTGAGCTGCGCGACGACGGCGGCCGCCTCGGTCTTGCGCGTGTCGGCGATGCCGAGCGCGCCGAGCACAACACCGTCGCGCGCGACGCACAGCTCCGTCTTGGCCTGCGCGCGCAGATCCGGCAGCGCGGTGAGCGAGGCTGCGTCGATGCCCAGCTCATCAAGCCACGTCCGGCTGCCGCAGACGACGGCCGCGCCCGCGACCGTGCCGCGCACGCCGCGGCCGAGTTCATAGGAAAAGTCTTCCGCCTGCGGCAGCGGCGCGTCGAACTGCTGCTGCGCATACGCCGTGACGGCGCGCGCCAGCGGGTGGTCCGAGCACTGCTCGAGCGCGGCGGCGAGCCGCACGAGCGTCTCCGGCTGCACGGTGCCGCACGGGCAGACGTCCGTAAGCGCGGGCGCGCCGTTCGTGAGCGTGCCGGTCTTGTCAAAGACGACGCAGTCGGCCTTGTAGGCGTTTTCGAGCTCCGCGCCGCTCTTGAAGAGGATGCCGTGCTCCGCCGCGCGGCCGGAGCCGACCATGAGCCCTGTCGGTGTGGCGAGGCCGAGCGCGCACGGGCACGCGACCGACAGCACGTCGCAGCAGGTGAGCAGCGCGCGCTCGAGATTGCGCGGCGCAATGCGCCGGTACCAGGCGAGAAACGTCAGCGCCGCCGCGCCGATGACGCCCGGTACGAACCAGCGCGCGACCTTGTCGGCAAAGCGCTGCACGGGTGCTTTTTCGCACTGGGCCTGCCGCACGATCTGGATGATCTGCTCGAGCACGGACGCCTTGCCCAGCGCCTCGGCCGAGATGATGGCCGAGCCGGAGCGGTTTAAGCTGCCGCCGATGACCTTGTCGCCGGGGATCTTGTCCACCGGCATGCTCTCGCCGGTGAGCATGGACTCGTCGACCGCGCACTGGCCGCTGACGATCGTCCCGTCGACCGGCACGCGCTCGCCGGGGCGGATGCGCACCCGGTCGTGCTCCGCGATCTGGTCGACCGGCAGCTCGACAAACGTGTCCCCGCGTTGGACCATGGCCGTGCGCGGCTGCAGGTGCATGAGCTTGCGGATGGCGGAGTTGGCCTCCCCGGCCGCGACCTGCTCCATATACTTGCCGAAGAGGATGAGCGAGAGCAGCACCCCGTCGGACGCAAAGTAGAGCTTGTAGCTGCGGCGCGGCGTGAACGTCACGTAAGCGCTGTAGAGATAGATGAGCGTGGACGAGAGCGAGACGAGAAAGTCCATGCCGAACGTGCGGTTGCGCGCTCCCCTCCACGCGCTCTTGTAAAAATACCGCCCGGGGCCGAACTGCAGCGCCGTTCCGGCCAGGAACTGCAGCTTCGGGTGCATCTCGAGCATGAGAGGCGCCGTACAGCAGGCCGAAGTCACGAGCGTTTTGAGCAGGTCCATGCGCTTTTCGAGCTCCTGATCCGCGTCGCCTCCGCGCAGCTCGCCGAGCGTGACAGCGCAGCCCGCGTCCGCACAGGCAGCGGCAAGGTCGCGCCCGTCCACGCCGATGGGCCAGAGGTACGCCGTGAGCGTGCCGTCCGCCTGCACGGCCACATCCTTGACGCCGAACACCGCGCGCAGTGCGTCCTCTGCAGCGGCAGTCTTGGCCGCATCCGCCTCCGCCGGGAGCAGATCCTGCTCCTCGACCGGCACGCGAAAGCCCGCACGTTTGACCCGCGCCGCGATCGCGGCGAGATCGGTCACGCCCTCGTCGTAGGTGATGAGCGCCGAGGCGGCGGTGTAGTTCACCGCCGCGCGCTGCACGCCGGGCAGCTTTTCCAGCGCACGGTCCAGCCGCGCCACGCACGCGGCGCACTCCATGTCCAGAATTCTCAGCGAAATGTCTTTCATTTGCTTGCCCCCAAGTCAAAAAAGGGAGCGCACAGCCGGCGCTCCCCCTCCATAAAATCAGGCCTCTTCGCCCGCTTCCAGCAGGTTCTGCTTGAATTCCCTGCGCTTTTTGATCGCCGTCATGCACGCCGGGATGGCCACGGCGGGCAGGTCGAGCAGCAGCGCCCAGTCGATCCAGTCGATGCCCTTGATGAACTGGCCCTCGTGCCACACGCCCTTGGCGAGCTTGAAGTAGTTGTAGTTCCAGGCGCCCCAAATGTCCGTCGTGGGCTTGAACAGGTGCACCTTCAAAAACGCCGCACTCGTGACGATGCCGTTGGCGGCGACGGTCAAAAACGAGGACGCGCGCTTGTTTTTCAGCAAAAACTCCGCCACGGTGGGCAAAACGTACACGGCCAGGTTGATGATCCAGAGCTGCATCGGGATCTTATAGCGCCAGCGGATGGCCTGGCGGATGTGGTCGGCATCATGCAGCAGGGCTGCGCCGAGGATGACCAGGTTCCACTTTTCCAGTACGGCGGCGGTCTCGTCGTCGAGGCGGGTATCCAGGAATTTCGCTTCGTCTTTCACGGACTGTGTCATGGTATTTCCTCCCCTTGATCGAATCAATATGTACCCAGATTTTTATTTACCATCTGGTCAGCAAAAAAGTAGCACATCCCGCCCGGAATGTCAAGACGCTGACAGAGAAAACTGGAAATTTTCTTTGTGCCGCCGAAAACGAGCAAGGGCTCCGGTTTTCCGGAGCCCTTGCTCAATGCCGTTGCCATCAACTGTGGCAGCCGTGTTCACCGCAGCCGTGCTCGCCGCAGGTGTGGCCCGCGCCGTGCGCGTGGTCGTGATGATCGCAGCGCGCCTCGGGGTCATAGCCGAGCGAGCCGTCGAGCAGCGCCTGCACCGCCGCGTCCGCGCTGCCGCTCACGCCGCCATAAAACCGGATGCCCGCCTCCGTGAGCGCCGACTGCGCACCGCCGCCAATGCCGCCGCAAATGACCGCATCGGCGTGATGCGCCACGAGGAAACCCGCCAGCGCGCCGTGGCCGCTGCCGTTCGTGGACACGACGGCCGTCGCCGTGACAGCGTCGCCGTCGACGTCATAAAACTTAAACGCCTCCGAGCGGCCAAAGTGCTGAAAAATGTTTCCGTTTTCATAAGGGACTGCAATACGCATATAAAATTAGCTCCTCTCTGCTATTTTTTCTGGATTCATGACCGGATCGGGTGCAGCCTTGAGCATGAGCGTGACGGCGTAGTCACCGCCCGGCTCCAGTTCGTGCTGAAAACTCCCGTCATACTTCTGCGCCAGGCCGCTCAGCACGCGAAAGCCCACGCCGCGCTCCAGCTCCGGAATACGCCGCGGCTTTGCCGCTGCAGGCTCTGCGCGCACCGGGTTGCGCTCGTGAATGACGAGATACCCCTTCGCGAGATACGCCTGCAAGCGGATCTGCGCACCGGGCACGCCCTCGCAGGCCTCCAGGGCGTTATCGAGCATGTTGCCGAACGCGACGATCAGGTCCGTGTTAGACACCGGCAGCTCCACCGGCAGCGACACGTCCGCCTGCACCGGCACGCCCTTCGCCTCCGCATCCTGCATGCGGCTGTACAGGAACGCATCCACGACTGGGTTTTTGCATTTGCCGAGCTGGGAGATATCCGTCTGCATCGGCAGCAGCTGCTCGGAATATTCCGAGGCCGCTTTCAGATTGCCCGCCTGCAGGAGGGCGTTGATGGTGTTGAGATGATGGGAAATATCGTGCCGCATGGCGCGGATCTGCTCGTACTGCCCGGTCAGGTCGCTGTAGTGCGCGAGCTGCGCGTCGAGCTGCTTTTCAAGCAGCTGGTTTTCCACCTCGAGCTGCACGCGCTGCTCCGTATGCACCATGGTGCGGTAGAGCAGAATGTCCGAGACCAGAAACAGCGCCGACACGATCAGCTGCATGGGGATATACTCGAAGTGCGGCGGCGAAAACATCAGCGTCACGAGCGAGGCCTCGCAGAACATCTGCGTGATCGGAAATGCCGAAAAGATAAGCAGCTGCTTGCCGGAGAGGTTATTTTTCGAGCGCGTGAACAGCAGACTGAGCAGCCCCAGCCCCAGTGCCAGCACCGGCAAAAACGTCACACCGTAGATCAGCGCGCGCGGGTCTGCCCAGACCGACAGCTTGTCGCTCGGCTGAAGGTCGATCATCAGCGGCGTAAACATCAGCTCCATCAGCAGAGAGACGGCCAGCTCCGCCGCGACCGCAAGCAGCTTGCGTCCGGCCCGGCCGCGAAAGAGCAAAAACGCCATCGCGAGCGAGCACAGCGGGAACATCAGCGCGCGCACCTGCCCCGCGTTGGTGAGCAGCAGGGTCGCCGCCATATACACAGCCCCGATGGCTGCGGCAAGCACCGCCGTCAGCCAGGTCGAAAAGCGCGGTCCGTCGAGCACACGCCACAAAAACGCCGCCCACAGGGCGATGGCGCAAGCGTTAAAAAACAGGTCAGCCACATAACCGTTATAAGTCATCACATGCGCCCTCTGCGGCGAAGCTGCCGTCCGCCTGTGCATCGATCTGCGCGGCCCGGCCGGCCAGCAGCCGGAAAAACGCCGCCCTAGCCGCGTCCCGGCGCGAGCGGCTGATGGGAATGAGCATGCCGCCGTTGAGGCGGAAATTGTCGCGCTCCATGGACGCGATCATCTGCTCATTGACCCAGAAACTCTTGTGGCAGTGGATGAAGTGATCCTCCGCCTGTCCGCTCTCGAGCAGCTCCCGCGGATCCTGTGTGGTCTCCAGATCCCCGTCGGTCATGTGAACGACCGTTCGGTGCAGAAAGCGCTCGAGACACAGCACCCGGTCGAGCACAATGCGCTGCACGGATGCGCCGCGCCGGACGGTCAGCGCCTTATCGGATGCCAGCGCCGTCAGCGCCTTGCGCAGCGCGACCGGCAGCCGCGCCGCCATGTCCGGCTTGAGCACATAGTAGACGTGCTCCGCCTCGTAGGCGTCCATGAGGTAGCCGGTATAGCTGGAGAGAAAAATGATCCGGCATGCCGGCACGCTGCGGTTGATCTGCTTGGCCAGCGCGATTCCGTCTGCGTCCGCCAGACGGATGTCCAGCACGGCGATATCCGGCCGGTAGTCCGTCTCCCCGATCGCAGACAGCGCCGCGCCCGCGGTTTGAAATGTCTGAATGGCATGCGGCATCTCCCCGAACGCGTCGTGCAGGATCTGCACGGTCCGGTCGAGAAATACCGCCTCATCATCGCACACCGCCACTTGAAACATAGCCCGGTGGTCTCCTTTTCCTCCTGCCCGTGATTATCCACGGCTGGCATTTAGGATATTGTATACCAGACGCAGGAAAGTTTCAAGTATTTCAAGCGTGTGTGAAAGGCGGGCACGGGCCGCATTCCGGTACCCGCGCCCGCCTCCGGGCAAAAAGAGAAGGATGAAAAGCGATGGAAAGCGCGCGTGCGCCGTTACAGAACTTTCTTGTTCTCGGCGCCCGGCGTCGTGACGATGACGGCCTCCGGCGTGATGACCAGCGCGCCCTTCGCCGTGGCCGCGCCCTGAAGCATCTGCTCGACCATGGCCTTGAACATGGCCACGACCGGCCCGTCCGAGACGTGCTCGGCCGTTCCCCGGATCTGGTAGCCCTCAAGTGTCTTGGCGTCGTACACGGAGATTGCGATGCGGCCGCCATTCGCGGCAAGGTTGCGCAGCGTCGTGTCCAGGAACACGTCGCCGACGACGAGCTTGCCGTCGTCTGTCACGTCCTTGAACGCGACCGGCACCACATTCGGCACACCGGCGCTGCAGGTGGCCAGGTCCCACATGTTTTCCTTGAGCAGTTTTTTGACATTTTCGTTGAGCATGATGCGTTCCTCCTTGTGGTTTTTGAGCTTGCCTCCATGATAGCAAGCCGCACGGCGGGAACAAGATATCCGCAAATTTATGAGCGACTCATAAATTTCATAGTGCGGCTTGACACCGGCGCGCGGATGGATTAAGGTGGACGAAAAACGGCACGGCCGCGGCCGTGCCTCCGGAAGGAGTTATCACCATGTCTTACGGCCGGATCGGTGTGATCGGCGCCATGGATTCGGAGCTCGCCGCGCTCATAGCGGCGCTTGCGCAGCCCGCACAGGAGACCGTGCAGGGGCTGATTTTTCACACGGGCCGTCTGGGCGCACGGGAGGTCGTGCTCGTCCGGTGCGGCATCGGCAAGGTCAGCGCGGCACGCTGCACGCAGGTGCTCATCGACCGGTTCGCACCCGGCGCGGTCATCAACACCGGCATCGCGGGCGGACTGGCTGGCGGCCTCGCCGTCGGTGACATCGTGGTGGCTGACGGGCTGGTGCAGCACGATTTTGACGCCGCACCCATCGGCTTCGTGCGCGGCTGCGTGTGCATGGGCGACCCCGGCGCGCCAACGGTGTTCGCGCCCGATGCGGCGCTGTCTGCCCTGCTGGCGCAGACGGCCGGCAATGCGATCGGCGCGCAGCGGGTGCACCGCGGCCTGATCGCCACGGGCGACCAGTTCATCTCCGGTGCGGCGGCGAAGGCGGCCATCCGCCGCGCGTTCCCCGCCGCCATGGCGGCGGAGATGGAGGGCGGCGCGGTCGCGCAGGCGGCGAGCATGAGCGGCGTGCCGTTTGCCGTGGTGCGCGCGATCTCGGACCTCGCCGACGGCACGGCCGCCGCGTCGTTCGAGCAGTTTGAGCAGCATGCGGCCGACGTTTCGGCCGCGGCCGTCCTGCAGGCGCTCGCGCTGCTGGATTGAAGGGCCTCAATAACGCCAAAAGGCTCCCCCGGATGGGGGAGCCTTTTTTGTCATATGTATTCTCTTTGGGTGATCCGTTTTATGATCGCCCGAGCCAGAAGTCCGGCGACGCCTATCTTTTTTGCAACATGCTTCTTGCCGTGCAGATAGAGTGCCTTGACCTCGATGCCCGCTATGTCCTCCGCGGTGAGCGGATCATCGCCGAGAACGACGAAATCGGCAATCATACCGGGTGCAAGCGTGCCGCGTTTATTCTCCTCATGGCTCATATACGCGGGATTTGCCGTTATCATGCGCAGCGCGTCGAGACGCGATATGCGCTCGTCCGGATTGGGATGATTTACGGAGCACGCCATACCGTACAGGGGCTTTGGACGCGTGCACGGTCCGTCGGAGCCATCGCCTACGACAAGTCCGAGGCGGTGCATCGTTCCCAGCGCGTTTAGTCTGTCAGTGCGCTCTCTGCCGAGCACCGAGCACAGATACTCGTCCGGCTCCTGCTTCCAATATATAAACGGCGACTGCGCGGCTATGCACAGCTTTATCTTTGCCGCGCGCTTTAGCTGCTCCTCGCTTGCAAGGCAGACATGGATCATCACATGGCGCGCATCGTCCCACGGCTTATCGGCATAAGCCGCCTCATATGCCGTTATGCACTGCTCCACCGCCGCATCGCCTATGGCGTGCATGGTTATCTGCCAGCCCTCGCGGTTTGCGCCGATGGCGAACTCGTTCACGCGCTCCTGCGGATAATTCAAAACGCCGTAGTTGTTCGGATCGTTCGCGTACGGCTCCTTGAGCGCCGCGTCCTCTGAGCCGAAGCAGCCGTCGAGGGCAAGCTTGAAGCAGCCGCCGACGCGCTTGAAGCCGTGCTTTTTCACGGCCTTGAGGTCCATGGTCTGGAAGAATATGCGGAACGCCTGCGGCAGGCCGGGCGCGAGTATTTTTATCATGTCTATATCCAGATCGTTTGCAAAGCCCACGCCCTCAACGGTGTGCACGAGCCCGATGCCGACCGACGCAAGGTACTCCGCGCCTCCGGAGAGACCGCGTATAATATCCATCGTGGGGATATACGCCGTCGCCTCGTTCACTCCGTTATAAAACGCCGACTGGTACAGCCATCCGGTCTCGGTATTGCAGCCGGGATCGGATTTCACCTTATCCGACAGCAGTGCTAGCATTGCGCTGTTGCACACGGCAGCATGACCGTCGTACTTCATGACCATGAGCGGACGCTCCGTCCAGTCGTCAAGATCGCGCTTTTCGGGCAGCCGATGCTCGGCAACGGTGTTCGCGGTGCAGCCGTAGCCCATGAGCACCTTGTTTTTCCGGTGACTGTCGGCATAGTGCCTGACCGCCGCCTTTGCTTCGGCAAAATTTTTGACATCCATGAGATAGAATGTGTTCTCGAAAACGCACAGCGAGCCGAAATGCATATGCGTGTCGCCGAACGCGGGCGTTACCGTCGCGCCGCCGAGATCGACCCGTTTTGCCTTGCCGTAGCGCGGAGGGATGCTGCTTTCTTCGCCGAGCCACACGATGTGACCGCCCTTTACCGCCATCGCGGTGTAAATGCGGTTTTCCTTTTCGCAGGAGATGAATCTGGCGTTCGTATAAAGCTCCATAACCTCATTCCTTTCACTTCTAAAATGGGCTCCATGTAGACATGGAGCACTACAGCCTGTTTAAAAATCCAAGCTGTTTCGTAAAGACAAGTGTACAGCGGGGGAGCGCGAGGGGGGTAAGCCCCCGCTCGCAATTGGATCATAGCCATCAAAAACGACTGAAAAACTGATTGATCAGTTTTATCAGGCTTTTTGACGAGCGCAGCGAGATTTTTTGTGAAAATTTATTTTTACAAAAAATGTGGCGTTTTTGAAGCGTATAAAAAAGTCTCTGACTTTTTGTACGCTGAGGGGCTCCATGGTAAACATGGAGCCCAAATGTTTTCAGTCTTCGGGTATGTGTATCTCGCGGATGAGAAAATCCTTGCCCGAAAGTATGGTTTTTTCAAAGCTGCCGCAGTTGGGGCAATAGCCCTCGTGCTCAATGACATTGAACAGCTCGTTGCATTCGTCGCATTCAGTCATGCCGGGAATGACATTGATCACAAGCTTTGTGTCCTTGAGCCATGTATCCCCAACGACGACGGGATATATATCCTCAACATACTTGGGGATGACCAGCGACAACTCGCCTATATCGAGGACGGTTTTGACCATTGAGCGGACAACTCCGATCTCGTGCATAGCGGCTCCTTACTTTCTTGCGATCTTCTTGGTGACGAGCTTTGCGACTGCCGCCGGAGCATTGCCTGCCGCGATAGCGTCGATAGCAAACTTCGGACCCGTTACGACATTGCCGCCGCCGATAACGGCAACGGACTTGCCTATTGCGGGCTTCTCGAAGAGGTTGACCTCGCGCAGGAAGTCGATGCCGGTGAACACGCCGGTCATATCGTCGCTGGGGCAGCCGACCTTGGTGCCCTTGGATGCGCCGACAGCAAGGTAGAATGCCTTGAAGCCCTGCTCGCGCAGCTTGTCGAGCGAAATATCCTTGCCGACCTCAACGCCGGTCTTGAACTTTACGCCCATGTCCTCTATCAATAGTTTATATCATGAAACTACACACTTTGTCAATTATTTAGCGTTGGTATCCAGTGACTGTTCAGCTATTTTTTCAGAGGCACATTGACGCACACTTGCCTCCCTTGTGTAAAGGGAGGTGGGTTGCCGCATGGCGGCAAGCCGGAGGGATTGTGCCACTCGCCGTGGCGGGCATTGCGTTACCAACACTGGTAGTGGGTTTAGCTGCGTCATCTCGACAATAACAAACCGCGAATATGCGGGCGGCCACTGGTCGGTCACTCGCCGCTACCGGCGTTTCGCCACGAACAATGGTGTTTTAATAAACTGCTGCCGCACTGTGACGGGCTCGGAAAAAATCATTAAAATGCAATCATTGTCGGAAGTACAGGCAACACTGTAGGGGCGACCAATGGTCGCCCGTTTTTTATTGTTTCGTCGGCAATCACCGGTCGGGATACCGCAACAACCGTACTGGCAGGCGCGTCAGTTCGTCTCCAAAAAGAAGTCCTTGTCGATTATCGCCTGGAGCGCCTGCTGCACGGCGGTGTCGAAGCCGAGCTCACGCAGCTTGCACACGCCCTCGATGATCGTGCCGCCGGGGGAGCACACCGCGTTCATGAGTGCGATTGGGTGCTCGGAGCTGTTCATAGCAAGCGCGCCGCTGCCCATAACCGTCGCGGTGGCGATCTCCTCGGCGATCGGTCTTGCAAATCCCGCGCGGACACCCGCCTCCGCCAGAGCGTCACGGATTATTAGTCATCGGCGCTTAAACGGATGCATCGGAGACTTTTTATACTTGAAGTCGCTTAACAACGAGTATAAATTGGATATTCAACAATAGAGAAAACGACCATACCAGGCACGAAGCCCGATATGGTCATTATTCTTTTGCAACCCGCTTGAAGAATGCCAGTTAAAAATATGTTTTTTGCATATCCCTAATTAGCACCTTCTGATGGGGGAGCCTTTTGCATGAAAGCAGAATCACACCGTCACGAGCTCATAGTGCGTCGTGCCGAGGCCGATGGCCTCGCCGTGCTCGACAGCGGCGCGCCAGCCGGTGTCCGGATGCGCGGCCGTGAAGTGGTCGTGCGGGTGCTCATGCTCGTGCGCGATGACGCTGTTCGGGTTGACCGGCTGGGCATTGATCATGTCCGCGCAGGCGGTGTCGAGCGCCACGGGGTCGAAGGACGCGAACATGCCCACGTTCGGCACGATCGGCACGTCGCTGAAATTGTGGCAGTCGCAGCAGGGCGACACGTCGAGCGCGAGCGCGATGTGGAACGACGGACGGCCGTCGACGACGGCCTTGGCATACTCGGCGATCTTGCAGTTGAGCAGCTCGTTTGCGATCGCATAGTCCGCATGGATGGCGTGCATCGGGCAGACGTTGATGCAGCGGCCGCAGCCGGTGCACTTATATTTCAGAATGGTGCACTTGCCGTTTTCGATGTGCGGGCCGTTGTGCGCACAGTTTTCCACGCACTTGCCGCAGCCGATGCACTTATCCGTATCGACGACGGGCTTGCCGGAGCTGTGCATCTCCTCCTTGCCGGCGCGCGAGCCGCAGCCCATGCCGATGTTCTTGAGCGCGCCGCCGAAGCCCGCGGACACGTGGCCCTTGGCGTGCGTGAGAGAGATGAAGATATCCGCGTCCATGATGGCGCGGCCGATCTTTGCCGCGCGCAGATATTTGCCGCCGCGGATGGGCACGAGGTCGTAATCGTCCCCCTTGAGCCCGTCGGCGATGATGCACTGCGCGCCGGTGGTCATGGGCGTATAGCCGTTGCGCATCGCACTGTCGAGATGGTCGAGCGCATTGGCGCGGCCGCCGACATAGAGCGTGTTGCAGTCGGTGAGAAACGGCTTGCCGCCGAGCTCGCGCACATAGTCGCACACGACGCGCGCCCAGTTCGGGCGCAGATAGGCCATATTGCCGGGTTCGCCGAAGTGGAGCTTGATGGCAACATACTTGTCCTTGAAGTCGATCTGCTCGAAGCCGGCCGCCTTCATGAGCCGGTGCAGCTTCTCAAGCGTGCTGACCTCGTCCGTGCGCAGATCGGAAAAATATACTTTTGCAGGTTCCATTGGAAATACCTCCGCGATCAAAAAACGTTCTCTTTCTCTGGCGGACCCCCGCCCGCTCTTTTGATTTTACTGTTCTGCCGGGGCCCTGTCAACCGCAAAAAAGCACCGGGCACCTGACGCGGTGCCCGGCGCGTGCCGGTTTTCAGGCCCGTGCCCGCGCCGGAGACCGGACGCGAACACGGATATGAGAATCCACTGGACGGCTGGTAGGAGAGAAGATTTGTCCGACAAAATCGCAAAACAGAACAGAAAGAAGGGTGGAAAAAGAGAAATTGGAAATTGGCAGCCCAGCGGAAACAAGCGGGAAAATGGCTCAGGCGTTGACGCCGTTGCGGATGGACTTGACCTTGTCGTACTCGCCGTTGACGTAGTAGAGGGCGTTATCCATAGACAGCTTCGCGACCAGGTAGTTGGAGGTGTCGGAGTAGTAGCCGCTGTGCGGGGTGAGCAGCACATCGTCGCGGCCAACGAGCGGGCAGGTGCTCAGGTCCGGGTCCTCGCTCTCGACCATGTCGAGCGCGGCACCGCGGATGTAGCCGTTGTCGAGCGCCCAGACGAGATCCTCGTCGCAGATCAGCGGACCGCGGCCTTCGTTGACGATGATGGGGTGCTTCTTGCACTTCATGAACGCTTCCTTATTGAACATGTGGTAGTTCTCCTCGGTGAGGTTCATGTGCAGGCTCAGCACGTCGGACTCGGCCAGCAGGGTGTCGAAATCGACAAGCTTGACGCCGAGGTTCTCGGCGATGGCGGGCGGCAGGAACGGGTCGTAGGCAATGACTTCCATGTCGAACGCCTGTGCCTTGCGGGCGACGGACTGGCCGATGCGGCCGAGACCGGCGATGCCCATGACCTGACCGGCGATGCGCTTGAGGTGCTTCACGACCTGGTAATCCCAGACGTGATCCTGCTGCACACTGCGGTCATACTGGCGGATGCCGCGCTGGAGGTTGAGCATGAGGGCCATGGCGCTCTCGGCGGTCTCCTGCGTGCAGTAGTCGAGGATGGAACAGACAGCAATGCCCTTTTCCTTCGCGTAGTCGAGGTCGGCCTCGTTGTAGCCGGTGGACTGGAAGGAAATGACCTTGCAGTGATCCATGGCGTCAATCTCTTTCTTGCCGAAGTGGACGTAGCCGTCGATGATGATGTCGGCGTCCTTGATCTCGGCGTAGAATGCGTCGTTATTTTCGGCGTGCTCGTCGAACACGGCCATGGTCAGCTCCGCGCCCTCGGGGACGCAGGACTGTTCGACGCTGATGTCTCTGTCTTTGGTATAGGGCACTTCTGCCAGAACGATTTTCATAGTATGATCTCCTTTTCTTTACTGAATGGCGCCGCTGGCTTTCATGGCGGCGATTTCCGGATCGGTATATCCAAGATCGCGGAAAATGCTGTCCGTATCGGCGCCGAGGCGGCCGGCGGACGTGTAGGGGCGCATGGCGTATTCCGTCAGCTGCATCGGCGGGCACGGCATCATGACCTCGAGGTCGTCCTTGAAGGTGACCTTCTGGATATAGCCGTTGGCGACGGCCTGCTCGTCCGTGCTCACGTCGCGGATGGTGCGCATGCGCTCGCAGGAGACGTTGTTTTCCGAGAGGAAGGCTTCCCACTCGGCGACGGGTCTGGTCTTGAAGATAGCGTTGAGCCGCGTGACGATCTCGACGACGAAGTCGGTCTCGTGCAGCGACTCCAGGCTGGCGGCGCGGGGATCGTCGGCGATCTCCGGCATGCCGAACAGATTTGCAAACTTCGGCAGCTCGCGGCGGTACTCATTGTCGAACACGCCGATCCACTTGCCGTCGCCGCACTCGTAGAAGTGGCAGAACGGGTCGGCCGGGCGCAGGGGGTCGTTCGGGCGTTCGCCGCCGAACTGCGGCTGGTGCGACACGACGCCGATGGCGTTGCACCAGATGCCGCTGGCGAACAGCGACGTGCTCACAAACGTGCCCATGCCGGTGCTCTTCTTGCCGATGATGGCCATGAGGATGCCGGACAGGAACGCCGAGCTCGTGGCCATGTCGCCGAAGGCGTAGGTCGGCGTGAACGGGAAGGAGCCGGGCACCTGCCAGTCGGCCATCGGGCCGCTGCGCAGCCAGAACGCCGTGCTGTCAAAACCGGGCTTGGCGGCGTCGGGGCCCTTGGGGCCGAAGCCGGAGAAGTGCGCGTACACGAGGCCGGGGTAGGCCTTGTGCAGCGTCTCGTAATCGAGGCCCAGGCGGCCCAGCGACGGCAGGCGGACGTTCGTGAGGAACACATCGGCCGTCTCGAGCAGCTTGAGGAAGGCGGCCTTGCCGTCCGGGTTTTTCAGATCGATGCTCGTCAGGCGCTTGCCGCTGTTCTGGATGGTGAACAGCGGGTTTTTATCGTCCTCGCACACGACCATCTCGAACTCACCGGCGCGGCGCATCTCGTCGCCGATCTTGGTTTCCACTTTGATGACTTCTGCGCCGAACGCACACAGCACGCGCGACGCGGTCGGGGCGGCAACGACCGTCGCCAGCTCCACGACACGGATCCCCTCGAGGGGCATCTTCTTCATTTGCTCCATTGTGACAATACTCCTATCTTGGGATGGGGGCTTTGCGGCTCACTTGGCCGCGTAGAATTTCTCCGCCTTTTCCTGCTCCGCCGGGGTCTGACGGTGCGTCAGGCAGATGACGACATACAAAATGGCCGACACGCCGAAGCTGGGCCAGAGCGCATCGATGGAAAACAGCGGCAGCGCGCTGACCTTGCCGCCGATGAACCAGGCAACGGCGATGACCGTCGCCGAGAGCATGGACGCGAACGCACCCGCCGAGCACGACTTCTTCCAGAAGAACGCGCCGAGCGTCGGCAGGAACAAACCGGCCGAGTTGATGGTGAACGTGATGAGCAGGATGTTCATGATATCCTGCGTGAACCAGCCGAAAATTGCGCCGAGCACACCTACGAGCAGGGACGCGCCGAGGCCCACGTGCAGGAGCGTCTTTTCCGACACATTGGGATTTATGTAGCGCTGGTAAATATCTTTCGTCAGGCTGGCCGAGCCGGTCAGGACGGAAATGTCCGCCGTGGACATGATGGCGCTGAGCACGCCGATGAGCACGAGGCCCTTGAGCCCGTGCGGGAAGAGCTCGACCACGAGCGCCGCAATGACGTTGTTGGACGACGGCAGATCGGGCAGAACGAGCCTGCCGGCCATGCCAAGGAACGTGCTGGCACCGGCAATGATGAACACGAGCACGGCCGCATAGATCGTTCCGGTGCGGGCGGTTTTGGCATCCCGGGCCGCGATGCAGCGGGTGTAGCTGTCCATGCTCGTGAAAAACGACATGATGGTCGACAGGCCAAGCGCGAGGATCGTCGGCCAGCCCCAGGCACCGAGGTCAAAGAAGCTCGCCGGCAGATCGGTGACGAGGTTGGCGCCCATCTTGTGCAGCTGCGCGCCGACCAGCGGCACCGCCAGGACGACAATGCCGAGCAGCAGCAGCGCCATCTGCACGATGTCGGTATACGTCACGGCGAGCAGGCCGCCCGTCGAGACATAGAACACGATGACCACGGCCGCGAGGATGTAGCACAGGCCCAGGTTCCAGCCCGTGAGCACGTTCAAAATCGAGGCTCCGGCGACGAACTGCGCCGCCGTGTAGCCGATCATGGCGAGGATGGTCGTGATGCTGGCCATGGTGCTGTTTTTCTGGTCATAGCGCGCACAGATCAGCTCGGGGAATGTAATGTTCCGGAGCACTTCGCTCGCGCGCTTGACGGGCTTGGCCATGACGAGCGCGAAGATCACGCAGCCGACGGCGATGGCGCCGACATACCAGACGCCGGTGATGCCCATGGAATAACTGTTTGAGGATGTGCCGATGACGGACGAGCCGCCGATCCAGCCGGCCATCCAGAGCGCGCCGATCTTAAAGGCACCCATCGAGCGGCCGCCCAGATAATAATCATCCACGCCGGTCTGTTTTTTGTTTGCGATCAGGCCGAGCACAATCATGCCGACAAAATATGCCAGAATGATGATGACGTCGAAGACATTCAAAAAATTTACACCTCCAGAGCGGGATTTTCCCGGGGCGCTGCCGGGCAGCGCCCCGGGTGCTGATTAAATAATTATAATGAGCAAAGACCCGTGGAGTTCGCCGGCTTAGTGAATCTGCGTACCGGCGCGGAAGCAGAGGCTGTTTTTCGGGTTGATCTTGCCCTTCTTCTCGAAGAACTCGTTGGTCAGGCGCTCCAGATCGTCCTCCGTGAACAGATCGGAGTTGGCGGCCATGGCGCCCATCATGACGATGTTGGCGCCCTTCGGGTTCTCATACTCCGCAGCGATCTCGGTCATGGGGACCTTGACGACCTGGATGTCGTCGCGGTATTCGCGCTCGTGCACGAGCGAGCTGTTGACCAGCAGCAGGCCGCCCGGGCGCAGGCTGCTCTCGAACTTGTCGATCGCCGGTGCGTTCATGGCCATGAGGATGTCGATCTTCTTGGCGCAGGGGCTGGCGATCTCCTTGTCGGAGAACTTAATGGTGCAGTTTGCCGTGCCGCCGCGCATCTCGGAGCCGTAGGACGGATACCACAGCACGTTCATGCCGAGCTTCATGCCGGCCTCTGCCAGGATCAGGCCGGTGGTCAGGACGCCCTGGCCGCCGAATCCGGCGCAAATCATTTCTACCATCATGCCTGATTACCACCCTTCTTGTCAATGTACTCGCCGATCGGGAAATACTTGGTCATTTCATTGTGCACGTGCTCGCGGGCCTTCACCGGCGGCATGTTCAGATTGGTCGGGCAGGGGCTAAGCAGCTCGACAAGGCTGAAGCCGTCACCGTTGAGCTGGTGCTCGAACGCCTTGCGGATGAGCTTCTTGCAGTTGTTCATACCGGCAGGTCCGACCAGTTCACCGCGCGCCAGATAGGCAATGTCCATCTTGCCGAGCACATCGACGACGTTCAGAGTGCCGTACTTTGCAGGGTCCTTGCCCTTCGGGGACGTGGCGGTCTTCTGGTGCGGCAGGGTGGTCGGGGCCATCTGGCCGCCGGTCATGCCGAAGACGCTGTTGTTGACGACGAACACGCAGATGTTGTCGTTGCGCAGCGCGGCGTGAATGGTCTCCGCCATGCCGATGGAGTAGGCAGCGCCGTCGCCCAGGTAAGCAAAGACCGGGTTCTCGGGGCGGATGTGCTTGACGCCGACAGCCGTCGGGATGTCGCGGCCGTGGGCCGCCATGATGGTATCGTAGCGCCAGTAGTCAATGTTGAACGAGCAGCAGGCGACGTCCACGACTGCCAGCATTTTTTCCTGAATGCCGAGTTCCTCGGAGACCTCACCGATCAGGCGGGTGGCCAGGCCGTGGCCGCAGCCGGGGCAGAAGCCGGCGGAGGAAAAGACAGTTTCGGGTGCTTTGAGTTTCATTTATTTTCCCTCCTTTTCCAGCATGGCCTTGGCCTGCGCGACGATCTCTTCCGGTTCCGGCAGACCAAAGAACGTGCCATAGAAGCCGACCGGATACTTGTTTTCCACAGCCAGCTTCACATCGTCGACCATCTGGCCGAGGATGTTGATCTCGACCGTCATGAACGCCTTGGCGTTCTTGCAGGTCTCAAACGCCTTGACCGGGTACGGCCAGAGCGTGATCGGGCGGATCAGGCCGAGTTTGAAGCCCTCGGCGCGGGCCATGTTCACCGCTTCCTTCGAGATGCGGGAGCTGATGCCGTAGGCCACGAGCACCACGTCGGCGTCCTCCGCCTGGTAGGACTCCCAGCGCTGCTCGCTGTCCTCGATCGCCTGATACTTGCTGCGCAGGAACTCGGGGTACTGCGGGTTGGTGTAGTAGACGTTCTGGACCTTGCGGGGCGCCTGACCGGCCTTGCAGCCGCGGATCGCCCAGTCATACTGATCAATATCGTGATCGACGAAATCCTTGAGCTCCACGCCCTCGACCATCTGGCCGATGGCGGCGTCGGACGCGACCAGCACGGGGTGGCGGTACTTCTCCGCCAGATCAAAGGCGGTGGCCATCATGTCGCAGTTTTCCTGCACGGAGGCCGGCGCCAGCACGATGGTGCGGTAGTCGCCGTGGCCGCCGCCGCGGGTCATCTGCCAGTAGTCGCCCTGGCCCTGCGCGATGTCGCCGAGGCCGGTGCCGATACGCATGACGTCGATGATGACGGCCGGAAGATCCGCCGCGACGAGGTAGGAGATGCCCTCCTGATTCAGGGAGAAGCCGGGGCCGGCGGAGCTGGTCAGCGCACGCGCGCCGGCCGCCGCCGCGCCGAGGAGCATGTTGATGCCCGCGAGCTCGGACTCGGTCTGCACGAACGTGCCGCCCACTTCGTCCATACGCTTGGCCAGGTACTCCAGGATCTCGGTCTGCGGGGTGATGGGATAGCCGCTGTAAAAACGGCAGCCGGCGCGCAGCGCCGCTTCTGCCAGGGCCTCGTTGCCCTTCATAAGTTGTTTGCTCATGTTCTTACCTCTTATTCCAGGATTTCAAAAACACTGTCGGGGCACACGCGGTAGCACGTGCCGCAGGCGACGCACAGGGAATCGTCGACCTGAACGGTGTCATAGCCCTTGTCGTTGATGTTGCCGGAGAACGACAGCGCCTTGCGCGGGCAGTCGTTCACGCAGTAACCGCAGCCTTTGCAGCGGGCTGTGTTGATCTTGATTTTGCTCATGGATAAGCCTCCTTGTATTTTGCGGGGAATGTTACGCCGCGTTGGCAGCGGCCGCATTCCGCTTTGCAACCTTTTTTGCCTGCGCAATAGCCCAGACGGCCGCGATCACGCCCAGCACCGCCGTGCCGACGCCGTAGAAAAGGATCTTCGTATAGCCCGCGTCGCCGTAAGCGTCGATCCAGTTGCCGAACATCGTGTGCACGAACATATCCGGGATGTAGCCGACAAACGTCGCGATGGCAACGGCCGTCGCGGAGATGTGCGTCGGGATGCCCATTTCCGGCTGGATGGAGAAGTACGTGCCCTTGCACAGGAACATGGCGATGCCGACCAGCAGCAGCAAAACCACGAGCAGACCGCCGCTCGTGCCGCCGGGCAGGACCAGGAAGATGCCGATCGTCACCAGGCAGGCAAGCTGGCCGAGCAGCTGCTCCTTGGCGACGGACTTGAACGCCTTGTCGGCCAGATAGCCGCCGAGCGGGCCGCCGATCAGGCGGCAGCCGTAAGTGCGGAACGTGCCGATGGTGGCCGCCAGCGCGGCGGACATGCCGAGCACGCCCGTGCTGTACGGCGTCAGATAGCTGGCCACGGCGGAGATGGTCACATAGCACCAGACCAGGATGGCCATGATCCACACGCCGGGGATCTTAAAGGCGGACACATAGTCCTTGAAGGTGATTTTTTTCTGATTTTCTTTTTCTTCTTCGCTCACGCCGTAGGCCGCATCTTTCGGCATCAGGATCGCAACCAGGATGCCGGACACGATGGACAGACCGCCCATGAATGCCAGCGCGCTCTTGAAGCCGGTGATAAGGTCGCTGCCGCCGACGACAGCCATGACGCCGATCATGATGAAGCTCAGCAGCAGGGACGCCAGGCCGTTGAGCGCCTCGAAGATGCCGTACATACGGCCCTGTTCTTCATCGGTGCCCGTCATGCGGATGCCCTTCATGATGGCCGGCCAGAAAGCAAAGCCGCCGGTCAGGCCCATGAGCAGCCAGATGATGACGGCCATGGTGTAGCTCTTATACGTGAACATGAACAGGAAGCTCAGCGCTGCCTGACCAAAGATGGAGATCAGCAGGACCGGCTTCGGGTTGAACTTGTCTCCGATCCATCCGCCGGGCAGATAGGAGACGGTGCAGCAGATACAGTAAGCGGTCATCAGAGAGCCGAGCTGGGCATTCGTGCAGCCCATGGCGGCGATCATCTGATCGTAGAAGCTGGACTTCATGTACGGCATGACGTACATAAAGCCGTAAGCGATCCCGAGCGCGAACAGCAGCAGGAAGCGCTTCACATTTTTTGACGCGTTGCTCGTGTTTGACATTTTTCTTCTTCTCCTCTAGGTTACATTTTCATTCCAAAATCTCTGCTTTTGCGATACAGGGGGGAATGCTGCTCCAGTTCTCTCGATGGCTCACCTCACTCGGCGCTGATTCGGCTTTTTTCATTCCGTGTCCCATAAAGCGTCAGTTGTCTGACAAATCATTGACTTAAAAAAAAGAATGTGCTAATGTAGACACAGATTGTAAGTCGCCCGATAATTGTCAGACAACTTTCCGGCGAATAAGGAAAGGACCCGTAATAGGCCCCTAAATTTGTCTGACACATTTGATTGTTTTCATCATACCATCGCATTTTCCCTTTGTAAATAATCATAATGTTCAAAAAATGAGGGCGCATTTTGTGAATATCGCTCATCGAGGTAACAACATGAAACCAGAGTCCAGTACAAATTACAAAAAAATCGTGGACGCCGTCCTCGATCAGATCAATCACGGCCGGCTCCAGAAAGGCGACAAGCTGCCGACGGAGCTGTGTCTGGCAACAAAGTTTGACGTCAGCCGCACGTGCGTGCGCGAGGCGATCAAGAGCCTGGAGGCCATGGGCATTGTGCAGAGCATCCAGGGCAGCGGCTCGTACATCACGAACACGCCGGAGCTGTCGATCAACCGGCCGATCTGTGCGCTGTTCGCGCTGAGCAACGGCACGCTCGAAAACGTGCTGGATCTGCGCATCGTGCTGGAAACGGACGTGTGCCGGGACATCATCCGCAGCGCGACCGACGCCGAGATCGCGCGCGTGTGCGCGCTGGCCGACTACGATTACATCGGCACGCCGCTTGACCAGCAGTCCGTGCTGGACTCTCAGTTTCACAATGCGCTCATGCACATGTCACACAACGCCCTCATCAAGTACATCTACACCACGCTGTCCTCGCTTATGGACATCTACCGCGAGCGTGTGCTCGAAAAAACCTGGCGTCTGGATGAAAACGCGCTGACGCGCGCCGGACACCAGGCCATCTGCCAGGCCCTGAAAGACCGCGACGAAGCCGCCGCAGCGGCCGCCGTGCGCGACCATCTGACGCTGACCGGCCCGTACCGTGAGTTTTTGGGCGAGCAAAACGCCGACGTGGAGAACCGACCTTAGGAGGTTTCTACATGAAAACATTCGACCTGCCTTCCAACAGCAACTACGGCGACCAGCCGATCCCGATCGCGTTCCCGGATAACTGGGACGTGCACATTTCCAAGATCCACGGCTATGACACCCCGGCCCTGACCGAGGCGGAGATTGCTGAAAAGATCCACGCCGCCATCGGCGCCAAACCCATCTCCGAGGGCGCCGCCGGCAAGAAGAGCGCCGTCATCATCATCGACGACATCACCCGCCCGACACCGTGCGAGCCCATCGCCAAGGCCGTCATCGCGGAGCTGCGCGCCGCCGGCGTGCCGAAGGAGAACATCTGGTTCATCATCGCGCTCGGCACCCACGGCATCATGTACCGCACGGAGTTCGTGCGCAAGCTCGGCGAGGAGATCGTCGAAAACTATGAGGTGCACAACCACAACCTGTTCTTCAACCACGTGTTCGTTGGCAACACGACCAACAACGTGCCCGTCGAGATCAATGCCGACGTCATGTCCGCCGACTACAAGATCGCCATCGGCACGACCATGGCCCACAGCTACTACGGCTTCAGCGGCGGTGCCAAGTGCATCCTGCCGGGCGTGAGCTCGCTGCGCACGATCATGCGCAACCACAGCTTCACGACAACGACGGAGTTCAACATGGGCAACCCCCACACGCTCATGCGCAGCGACGCCGAGCAGGCCGCGCGCATGATGGGGCTCGATTTCAAGATCGACGCCATCCTCAACGGCCACGCGCAGATCTGCAACCTGTTCGCCGGTGACTTCGAGGCCGAGATCCAGCACGCGGCCGCCTACGCCGCCGAGCACTATGCGGCAAAGTTCGTGCCCGACTGTGATGTGGTCATCGCCAACAACTACTTCAAGCCCGCCGAAGCCAACTGCGCCTACACGCCCGAGGTCATCGCCTCGCTCAAGGACGGCGGCTCGTTCGTGCTCGCGGCCAACTCCCCGTTCGGCCCGTGCGTGCACTTCCTGTACGACAAGTGGGGCCACTCCGCCCCCGGCGGCATGATGTGGTCCGGCTGCTACACGAAGGGCACGACCATGGCCCACGCCGTCGTGTTTGCCGAGCACACTGTCAAGGGCATGCGCGACCCGTGGTACATCGACGAGCACTCCGGTGCCGAGTACGTCAAGACGTGGAATGACGCCCTGCGCATCCTCGACGACGGCACGCCGAAGAAGGTCGTGCTCTACCCGAACGCCGAGTGCCAGGTGCTCGACAACTCCAAGCAGTTTTACAAGCAGGGCAAATAAGCGCCCTTCCCGGAGCAAAACCGGCGGAAACGCGTTGCGTTTCCGCCGGTTTTCGCGTACAATAGACAAAACGAAAGCGAGGTGAGCGCGCATGGAAACGCGCGTGGCGCTGATCGGCATCATCGTGGAAAACAGCGAGAGCACAGCGCAGCTCAACGCCCTGCTGCACGACGCGGGGCAGTACATCATCGGCCGCATGGGCCTGCCCTACCGCGCCAAGGGCGTCAGCATCATCAGCGTCGTGCTCGACGCGCCGCAGGACGTGATCTCCGCGCTCGCGGGGCGCATCGGTCGTCTGCCGGGCGTGAGCGCCAAGACCGCCTATTCCAAACCGTTCCCGGCCGCCGGGGACTGACCGCACCGATCGGAGGGACCACCCATGCACATTCCAAAGGGCGCGAGCCAGACGTGCGCGCTGCTGACCTTTGACGACGCGCTCCACTGCTCCCAGCGCGACGACTATGACGCCGCGCGCTGGCTGTACGTGCCGCCGTACTACACCGAATACCGTTACATTCTCGGCACGCGGGGCGAAAACCCGCTCATCTGCATCGGCATCAACCCGTCGACCGCGCAGCCGGGCGATCTGGACAACACGCTCAAGAGCGTCGAGCGCATCGCCCTCGGCAACGGGTATGACAGCTTCACGATGTTCAACGTCTACCCCCAGCGCGCGACCGACCCGAACGCCATGGACACGACCTTCAACCGCGCGCTGCATGAGCAGAACATGGCGGCGTTCCGCTACGTGCTCGGGCAGTACGCGCCCGGCAACCGGCCGGCCGTGTGGGCCGCGTGGGGCACGCTGATCGAAAAGCGGCCGTACCTGTTCGACGCGCTCGAGGAAATGCTCGCCATCGGCGAGGAGTTTCATGCGCAGTGGCTGACGTTCGGCCCCCGGTCGAAGGCCGGGCACCCGCACCACCCGCTGTACCTCCGGCGCGACAGCGTGCCGGAGCCGTTTGACGTGCGCGCCTACTGCGCGGCGCAGCGCGCGCGGTTGAAATGACGCGGCAGAAACAGATAACAGCAACGCCCCCGGCGTGACCAGCAGGTCACGCCGGGGGCGGTTTCACGGTTCGGAAAACTGGAATTTATCGTCTTTTTCCATTCTTATCAAAATTCTTTCTTAATGCTATTTCTGTTGGGAGAATAGACCCAATTAAAGGAATAAGTTGAACACCACAGATAATTCCTCCTATACTCCCAACACAATCTTCATTTTTTCCAATCACTAAAAGCATGAATATTACTGTTATCGGCAACATAACCATTCCACAGACATACCAGACTTTACCACAATATTTATGAGCAAATTCCCATGCTAAATTGCAGATGAACAATTATTATGGAGAAATTATAACAGAGTATTTGACAAATTATATGTGTTTTATTGTGTTGTCAGTGGAAATCTTCTCCATACTTTTTACTTTCGGAGTGGTAAAAAGTGTTGTTGTACTTTTATTTGTGAACACGGCAGTCTTTATGGGATTGTTAGTAGTCGGATTGACGAAAATGGATTTGAGAGGAAAAGAAATTTTATGATTCAGATTTCAAATTTAACTAAAAAATATGGTGAAACAGCCGTTTTTTCGAACTTAAACTATACATTTGAAAATACTTGTATTTATGGACTTGTTGGAAGAAATGGAGCTGGAAAGACTACCCTTTTGAATATACTTTCGAATTATGATAAAAATTATACGGGAGTAATTTCTATCGACGGAGAAAAAATGAACAAGGTTGATTATCTTGATATGCCGGTTGCCTATGCAATGGATCAACCAAGTTTTTTAATGAGCTGACAATATATGAAAATTTTCTTTTAATTGCTTCGAGTAGAAAGATAAAAAAGCAAGAGGCATTTGATAAAATCGAGAGGATTTTAGATGGGTTGGGATTAAAAAAGTATGAGAACTATTCTCCGTCAGAACTTTCAAAAGGTACAATGCAACGACTAAATAATGCTTGTGCAATGATACAAGAAGAAAAAATTACTATTTTTGATGAACCATTCTCAGGGCTTGATCCTGTCCAAATGAAACTTTTAGAAAATGTAATGGTAGAGTTTCACAAGAAAGAAAAAGGAATTTACATTATTTCAAGCCATGATATAGAGTGTTTACAAAATGTTTGTGACAAGTGTCTTTTGTTACATAACGGACAAATTAGAGAAATCAATACGGAGGAAGTTGATAGAGAGAAAATCGCAAAGATTTTATCTGAAGGGGAATAAAGTATGTATCAGTTGCTTTTGAAACAGAGATTCAAATTTGCAGTTAGAATGATTAAACGAAATATAGGTGCTTATCTTATACTGATTGCTATTGTGCCATGTATTCTTATATTACAATCTATGATTCAGACAACCCATGGAATGGATATTGCTGTTTTTATACCGTATGGTATTCTCTGCTTCTTGTTTATGAATTTGTTTGGAACAATACCAAGAATGCGTATTTCTCCTGAAACTTATATTTGGAAAATAGAAAAAACATATATTTGGCGAGTGAAGAAGATAGGAAAAAGCACGGTACTGACGTTGTGTGTTGCGTTGATTTTATTTTGGGCTTTCCCAATGGAGGGAATAGTTTTGAGACAGTTTATTGTGGTTATGATCTGTAACCCAATCGTCAATATGCATACGGTTTTATCGACGCAATATAAATATCGGGATATTACGAATATATGTATGTTAGCAGTAGTAATGATTTGCTTTTTTAATAGAAGTGTATTTGTTGCCAGTGTACTATTGATCATTTACGGATTATATTTCATTTTATATCCTTATTTTAGCTATCAAGCAATTATCCCGTTCTTTCAACAATATAATCAGATGTTATATGGTTTTTTGAATAGGGAATATGATACAGTCTTGCAAACACAGGATGAAGTGTTTTTCCAAAATAATCAGAGAGAAATGAAGGGACTGATGAAGAAATATTATGGCAACCGCTACCGTTTTTTGATGGTTTATGAGGTGGTTAGTGTTATTAGAAGAAAGAAACAGATTATGTATCAGTATTTTGCGATTGTTTTAATCACAATGTTATTATCGCAGATAGAGGGAAAATATATTGAGTATGTATTATTGTTTTCTATATTGATATTAGGACAGAATGTTGTCAGCTATAATGTGCAAAATGAATTACGTTTAGTTAAAAAAGGATTTCCGCTCAGATATTCTTTAAAAGAAAAATTACAATGCAAGTCAGTTATTGGAATGTTCTTGTTGTTACTCCCGATGCTCTGTTATTGGATAGCGTATAAATTTGAATTATTTAGTATTCTCCTTTGGATATGGATGCCGATTCAGAGTATTATAATATATACAGCAAAGAACCGACTGCAAAGGTTACTATATCTACTTCCGTTTTATATTTTGTCATTGTTATCTATGAGAGTATGGTAGATGTTTTTTTTACAATAAGCTTATTGATTTTCTAAGCAAAACCGCTTATAATTTGAGTCGGAACATATTGCTATTATCCACAGCAAATAATACTTTTGTTACATTAAATTTGCATATCTACATATCTAAAATAATTTTTGAACCATTCGGCTCATCCATTTCCCTTTATGATTAAGCACAAAAGACAGTATTTTTGAATTTATATTTTGCGTATTTCTCTTTCGGAGAATACGGAAACCTTTTCAAATTTGGCATAGAAAAATTGATTGACACCATATACGATACCACATATAATAAAAATAGGAGGTATACAAATGTCAAAATGGGATAAACTGATAACACGTATATGCAATTTATCAAAAGACCTCCGGTTTGATGAGTTGCGAAAGGTATTGGAAAGTTACGGATATGAAATGAATGCACCGAGAAGCGGAAGTAGTCATTATACGTTCAGAAAACAGGGTTGTATGCCGATCACAATACCGAAGCACGAGCCGATCAAGAAAGTATATGTGGAAATGGTAAGGCAGATTGTAGAAAGCGAGGCGAAGAATGATGAAGACGCTGAATGATTATATGGCAATGTCCTATCGTATGGAAATTGTGGAAGACAAAGATGAAGGCGGATTTGTAGTTTCTTATCCAGATTTTCCTGGTTGCATTACTTGTGGTGAAACAGTGGAGAGTGCAGTAGCAAATGCACTGGATGCAAAAAAAACATGGCTTGAAGCAGCATTAGAAGAAGGGGTAGAAATTCATGAACCAGTATTGTGTGTACCTTCTTTCCAGAAATGATGCAGTGTTCTCAAAATAAATGATGAAAATTATTCTTCGTTGGTTACACATTACATTCATGATTTTATGGAGAAATGACTTATGTTGATGCCTGGTATTTTTGGAGAAAAGAACTGGAAATCGATCTGTCGGGATTCAAGAAAGAGGAAGTTAGGGCAGAGCTGAAAGATGGTTATCTGACAGTCAGTGCAGTCAAAGACCTGGATGAGGATGAAAAGGATAAAGAGACCGGTAAGTATATCCGCCGTGAACGTTATCATCAATACTGGTATTTTATACTGAAATACTAACCGTTTGGCTAGTTCTATATAAAAATCATGTATGCTATAATAAAGTCAGAAAATGCAGATTTTACGATAAGCTGGCAAAGGGGCGAAAAAGTATGAAAAAACGAATGTTGAAAATAATGAGTATGGGAGTTACGGCGTGTCTGTTGCTTGGAACAACACCGACACCGATGTTGACAAAGGCAGCAGTAACCGAAACAGCAAACCATATAGCAAATAAAAGCAAAGAATCGGAAAAGACAGAGACAAAGAAGAGCAAAGAATCTGAAGCGGTAAATACAGAGAAAACGAAAGAAACAGAAATACCGGGAGCAAAAAAAGAGAAAGAATCCGAAACAGTAAAATCAGAGAAAAGTAAAGAGACGGAAATAAAGAAAGCAAAAGAATCTGAGACAACAGAGACGAAGAAAAATAAGGAATCCGAGACAACAGAAACAAAACAGACGAAAGAAACTGCAGCAGCAGAGACAGGAAAAATTAAAGAACCTGAAACAGCAAATACAGACAAAAACAAAGCATCCGAAACTTCAGGCACACAGAAAAATAAGGAATCTGAAATTTCAGAAACGAAGAAAGAAACAGTAAGCAAAGGAACTGAAACACAAAAAGTAACAGAAGTACAAAAAGAAACTAAAATACAAAAAGAAACAGAAACACAGAAGAAAAACGAAGCAGCAAAGCAGAAAGCGAAAAACAAGGCAGCAGCTTCTGCAAATAAGAAACAGGGTATTGCACTGCAAAATGCGGCGGAGATAAGCGTTACGACGCAAAATGAGCTGAGGGCAGCTCTGAAAAATGATGCAGTTCAGACAATCAACATTGAAGGAAGTTTTACTTATACATATGAAGTGGAAACAGATAAGAAGATTGTCATTAAGAATGGGGCTGTTTTCAAATGGAGTGCTTATCAGGATACGTTCCGTATAACGGACATGCTGATTGAGAACGGAGCGGTTTTCCAGATCAGCCCATTTGATTTTATGTCAAAAGCGGTGGTAGCCGGTACGATCACCAATCAGGGTGACATTCAGGTAACGTCTGCAAGGGGCGAATGTTTCTTTACAGCATCGGTAAAAGGAAGCGGAACGTTTTCTCAGACAACAGAACAAACTTATATCAGCTATGGAGCCGTACAGGATGCTATGATTACCGGCACAGGCTATCGGATCAATCTTCTGAAGGATTTGTCTGTAACACCGACAGTCAGTCTGCCGGATTCTATGCAGACAGGAGATACGATCACACCGATTTTCACCAATATCATAGATGGCGTAGACCTTTCCAAAGCATTTACTTATAAATGGAACAATGGAAGTTATGATATTTATAATGGTGCGTCCAGTCCGATGCTGACGAAATCCGGAACATTGAAACTGACGGTGTCCCCGAAAAAACCATATATTATGCGGACCAGTACCAACAGTTATCCGGGCAGTTTGGATGCTAGGGGAACTGTTCAGAAAAAGCAGTATGATGTCATTTATGTAGATCCTGCAAATGGAAATAACAACAATCTGGGTGATACAAAAGAAACTTCCATGAAAACCATAACCGGTGCAATGAACAATCTCACAGAAAACGGAACGATCGTACTGCTCGGTGATTACAGCAGTTATACGGTGATCGATAAAAATGTGACGATAAAAAGTGAGGATGCTAAACAGTATTCGTTTGCACCGACATTGGCTCTGAATGCCGATAATCTTCGTGTGACACTGGATTCCGTGAATCTTTCAAATCTGACGGCAACGGGATACGGGACAAACGAAACACTGACCATAAAAAACAGCAGCGGAAGTATTCAGTCTACCGATCAGAATATTGCGAATGTTCAGGTGGAAGATTCCAACTTAAGCGGGAGACTGACAGCATCACAGAATCTGGAATTTAAAAATGTTACATTTTCTGGCAAATTTCAGACAGAAAAATTCATTGCTGACGGTAAAAATATCCTGATTCCGGAGAAAAACAGGATCAGCCGCATTGATGGAACAGCGACAATCACCAATCCGATCACGATACAGACCGAGCCGGTAAAAGGAAAGAAAGTACTGGAAATCAGCGAGAATAATAAAGATACGATTCTGTCAAAACTTAAACTGGCAGACACTCAGAATGATAAGTTCCAGATGAAAGTTTCAAAACAGTACAATGGCACATATATTACCATTACGCAGCGTGTGACATCCGGCGGAAAACTGCTGATTGCAAATGAGCCGTTTATCGGTGAGGCAGTAGAAGATTCTTATGCAACAATGCGAAATGAGGACTGTTCTGTAAAAACAGCAGTATGGAGCGGATACAGTCATGCGGCAGGATCAAAATGGGCAGCCGGTGATGTACCGGAACTGACGATCACGTTGAAGGTCTGGAGCAGCGACGGAACGGGCGTCGAGAGCAAACATTTTGATGAGACTTTCCGTGCACAGGATATCAAAGTGTATTCCTGGAAAGATCTGGACACCTATCCGGACACGGATTCGGATACAAACCTGAATAAGGATGCAGAGATTTTGGTAAAAGACGGACAGGGACTCAGTGCAGACGGTGAAACCTTTACGTTTACACTGCGTTATCCGGCCGTAGAGCGTATGGAACAGACGATCACGACAGACTGCAGTGCACGTAGTGCGTATTGCACAGAGAAGCTTGCTGCACGCCCGGTGCAGGCACAGGGTACGGTTTCCTATGAAAGCAGTGATCCGGATATTGCATCCGTAGATGCTGCAACGGGAGAAATTACCGCAAAGAAGCCTGGAAAGGTCAAAATCCTCATCCATGCCGCACAGACAGATCTTTATAAGGCCGCAAGTGCAGAATATGAGTTAACGGTGGACCATGCTGCGGTGACTGCACCGACTGCCATAACTGGTTTGAAATATAACGGAAAAGCACAGAAACTGGCAACACCAGGAGAAACTCTGGAAGGCAAGATCATGTACAAGGTAAATGACGGTGAATGGAAAGAGGAAGTGCCGATTGCCGTCAATGCCGGAACATATACAGTATATTATAAAGCGGTAAGAGGAGAAGGACACGGAGAGACAGAAGAACAACATTTTGATGTAAATGTTTCTCAGAAAGAAATCGGAATAGAATGGACGAATACCGAAGTTATTTATGATGGAACGGAAAAATTACCGATAGCAGCCGCAAAAGGTCTGGCAGAAGGTGATACCTGTAATATTACAGTAACCGGAGGACAGACGGAGGCAGGCACTTATACAGCCCAGGCAGCTGCGATTGATAATGCAAATTATAAGCTTCCGGCAGAGACAACCGTTACTTTTGTCATTCGGAAAGCAGATTTTGAACTGACTGGCATGCCGCAGGCAAAAACAGATCTGGTGTATGACGGAAAAGAACAGGAACTGATCACGGCCGGTTCTGCAAAGAGTGGCACTTTGCTCTACAAACTGGGCGATGGCGAGTGGACAGAAAAAATCCCGTCCGCAGTACATGCAGGAACCTATGATGTATCTTATAAAATCGCAGGTGACAGCAATCATAATGATCTGATCGGTTTGGAAGTTCTGCATATCAAGATTGCGGCAAAATCAATCGCAGATGCAGATGTAAAACTGGCAGATGCATTGAAATATACTGGACAGCAGCAGAAACAGGAAATCTCAAAAGTGACGGCAGGAAATCTGGAAGTTCCAAAGGATGATTATGAAGTGAGCGGAAATCAGGCAGCAGAAGCCGGTGTCTATACGATGACGATCACAGCAAAAGAAGGAACAAATTTCACCGGAAGCAGAGAATGGACTTATGTAGTTGCACCGGTGAAAATGAGCCAGATCACAAAAGATAAAGACGGTAAAGTACAGATAGGGCATGGTACTTTTTCTGTGAAGATTGAACAGGACAAGGACACAGCACAAGCAGCACTTGTAACAAGCGAGGCAGAATTCATTGAGAAACTGGTGGATGCCGGTGATATTACAGCAGATGAGCTGACACGGACAGCAAACGGGGCATCAATGGAACTGCTGCTTCACATTCAGAATGAATCTTCGCTTGGTGAAGAATCCAGAACGCAGATACAGAAAAAAGCAGCAGAAAAAGGTTATACACCGGGAACCTGCTTTAAACTCAGTCTGAAAAAGTATATGACCGAAAACGGTACGACAGATCAGGGAACTGTGATTTCGCAGAACGGTAAAATAAAGCTTATCCTACAGATTCCGGAAAGTCTTCAGAATCAGAACAGTAAGAAAGACCGTACTTATTTTATTCTGTGTAGCAAGAATGGAAATGTGGAAGCATTAAACGGCACTTATGATGCAAAAGCAAAAACCATTACCTTTGAAGCAGAAGATTATGCCGATTATGCGTTGGTATATCAGGAGACAGATAAGCCTGATAATGGAGGCGGAAATGATCAGGAACCAGAAACGGATGATAACACAAAGAAAGATGATAATAAGCAGAACGGTAATAAAGACAATAACAAGAACAACAACAACAATAAAAACAATAACAAAAACAATAATAACAACAACCAGAACAATCCGCAAAATAACAATGGAAATGGCAGTCAGAAGTCAGGCATCACAACTACTGCTTCCGGAACTTCAGCGACAACTGCGGGCAGCACTGTAAAGGCCGCAAATACGGCGGACAGTGCGAATGTTTTCGGAAATATCCTGGCATTTCTCGGAGCATGGATGATTCTGCTTGGAGCCTGGATCAGAAGAAAAACAACAAAATAATCTCAGTGAAATTTAAAGGGAATCCCTGCCGCATGCAGGGCAATGGGATATACTTGCAAGGGTAAAATGTGTATAAAAAGGAGCCTGAAGCTATTTGCTTCAGGCTCCTTTTGAGCCAAAGTTTATGCGTTGCCGCTGACCGTTACATTTGCAACGCCTCCCCAGTCAGTTGATTTTTGAGGATCTTTTGTTTCACGGGAACAGGCATATACTTGAATTTATTAAGCGTATATGATATATTGATTAAATCAACTGGATGTATATGTGAAGTAAAACGGATCAGATGAAAAAATCAAATGAAAGAAGGCTGCATATGGAAATGAAAGATGAATTTTTATTCAAAACACACATGCTCGATAAAAACGGAGAAAAGACCGGAGTAGATCAGATTGCGGATTATATGTTCCGGGCGGATATGATCTACAGAATGAAACTTGCATCGGACATGGGACTGCCGGTGCTTACCTTAATTGCACGGGAGCTGGAAGAGAAGTTTGATGAAAATTCCAGTTTCCCGGTGACAGCAACGAAAAATGATCCAAATGCACCACTATATCGCCAGAATGTCGGAAGGATCGCCAAGTTTATCATGGATAAGCTGGGGTATGTCCCGGCGACAGGGAGTGTTAGGCTTCCGGCGGTGTCAAAGTCGAGATATTTTTCGACAAGTGCGGTATATGAGAAAAAGAAAAAAGGAAGTTATGATTTTAAAATAACAGATTTTGTGATACACTTGCAGAAAACAAAATAACAGAAAAACGCCCAGAAAACTCCCCCTTTTTTCGAAATGTTATTTATAAATTATAATAGAAGATGGAAAGAGAATAAAACATATTTTCTTTCAGATCGGTGGCTTTCTGATGACGCAGCTCCGGGAAGTCACTGAAAAGAATAACACGAACAGGGTAGAAACGGAAAGGCGGGAAGTCATATGTCAGAAAAGATTTTTAAGGTGTCAGGGGAAGAATTCCGGAAACAGTACAAGGAAGCTTATGAAAGCGGAAGAGCATCACTTGCAGATAAAATGCCGGCGGAGTTCTTTGCGAGAACTGCCATTTCAGATGAGGTGGCAGTACTGCTTTTTCGGTATATGAGCTTTCTGGATGAGGCAGACAAAACAACCTGTCGTTACTTGCAGGAAGTAAAAAAACTGATCGAAAACGGAAAGTTCCAGCATTTGAAAGAGTGTGAAGGATTGAATCCACAGGTAATTGACATGATCGATACATTGTATGAAAAACGTCTAAGAGAATGCTGTGATGAACTGCTTTGTATTGCAATGACGATGTACCGCATTTTTAATATGCAGGAAAGACCATTGCAGAGGCCGGAATACAAAAGACGTACCGAAATGGCCTGGAGAGCAGTGAACAAAGCCAGAAAAGATAAGCTTATTGAGCTTTCTGAAAGGAAAAAAAGCTTAAAAGAGAGTCCGGCAGACAATATTCCACTGGCAGTGAAAGTGAAAGAACATTTTGACAGCAGTGGTATGCGTGGTCAGGAAGAGGCTAAAAAGATCGTGGCAATGAGCGTGCATAAATTTGTTATTAGTGAAGGAAAGGATCGAAATCCGATCCTTCTGGAAGGACCTACCGGTTCCGGAAAGACCTTTATGTTTCAGCTGCTTGAGGAAATGCCGGAATTGAAAGATCTGTGCTTTTTTAATTATTGTGCCTCTGATATGACACCGAATGGCTTCAGCGGGGATGACATTTCCAATGTTTTCTCAAAATATGAAAGAATGGCAAGACAAAAGATGAAGAAAGGTGAGAATGGCTTACAGATGCCGCTGGGAATTATTTTTCTTGACGAAATGGATAAGATCATCGGTATGTCAAACACAGACAGTAATGGTGAAGACTGCAATGCCATTGTGACAGCTCAGCTGCTGACTGCGATTGCCGGAACCCAGAACTATGGAAGTGTCGATACCAGTAAAATCCTGTTCATCATGGCAGGTGC
>ERZ827522.490-NODE-490-length-49640-cov-9.715337_pt1 | contig 49640 bp, 50 predicted proteins | sample MGYA00519580_ERZ827522 | MGnify/ENA primary metagenome ERZ827522 (study PRJEB31778, sample SAMEA3449340) | human gut metagenome | biome: human gut; feature: human-associated habitat; material: faeces | place: United Kingdom | collected 2010/2012 ... | reverse complement strand
AGTCAATTAAATGTTTTAAATACAAAATTAGATGGAAAAGCTAACATATCACATACACATGATTGGAATAATATTACAAGTAAGCCTAATTCTTATAATAGTGCTCCGAGAGGAAAAATTGTTAATTATAATACTTCAATTTCTAATCCTACTCAGCTTACTGCTCCAGGAGATGGATATTTCTTTGCTAGGTATATGGGAACATATTTTACTATGATATCATCATCAACACAACTTCAGAGTGGCATTACATGCCCTAGTTCTAGTTCTGGAGGAAATTATTGTAGTGTTTATCTTCCTGTTAGATCAGGTGAAGTAGTGACTCTATGGATAGGCAATGGTAATTTAGAAACATTAAGTTTTGTTTATCAAAATTAAAGATAGATTAAAATTTTAATCTATTTTTTTCTACCTACTAGATTTTAATATTATATTATTATATAATATTTTAGGATAAGAAGGTGCAATATGAAACCAGTTGTTTTATGTATTTTAGATGGTGTTGGTATTAGAAAAGAAAAACATGGAAATGCTTTCAAAATTGCGAAACTACCAACATTACATAAATTATTAAAAGAATATCCTAATAGCTTATTACAAGCTAGTGAGGAAAATGTCGGATTACCTAAAGGTCAAATGGGTAATAGTGAAGTCGGACATACGAATATAGGAGCCGGTAGAATTGTTTATCAACCTTTAGAAATTATTAATCGTAGTATTACTGATAATTCTATTTATCAAAACGAAAAAATTATTTCATTTATGAAAAAAACAAAAAAACTACATCTTTTAGGATTACTAAGTGATGGGGGAATTCATTCTCATATTAATCATTTGTTTACCTTAATTGATATGGCTAAAAATAATGGAATAGAGGAACTTTATATTCATGTTTTTACAGATGGTAGAGATACATTACCAGACTGTTCCTTAAAATATATTCAAGCTTTAGAAAATAAACTAAAAGAAGTAGGAATTGGAAAAATTGCAAGTATATCTGGTAGATATTATGCAATGGATAGAGATAATAATTATGAAAGAACAAAATTGTGTTATGATGTTTTAACATCTGATGTAGAAGAAGTGAAAGATTATGGAAAGTATATAAAAGATAGTTATCAAAATCAAGTTTTTGATGAATTTATAAAACCTATTAAAGTTACTAACGAAGGTACTATTCACGAAGGAGATTCTTTAATTACTTTTAACTTTAGACCAGATCGTTTAAGACAATTGTTTGCTAGTTTAACAAATCCTGAATTTAAAGGATTTGAAACTAAATTTACAACTAAACTTTTAACAATGTTTACAGTAAGTGATGAAGTTATCTATGATCATGTATTTGAACATATTAATTTAAATAATGCCTTTGGACCATATATAGATTCCTTAGGGTTAAAACAATTAAGAATTGCTGAGACAGAAAAATATGCTCATGTTACTTACTTTTTTGATGGTGGGAAGGAATTAGATTTAAAAGGAAGTAAACGAATTCTAATCCCTTCTCCTAAAGTAGCAACTTATGATTTAAAACCAGAAATGAGTGCATTAGAAATTACAGATACTTTATTAAAAGAATTGGATAAAGATATTTATGATGTAGTAATTTTAAACTATGCGAACGGTGATATGGTAGGACACACTGGTAATTTAGAGGCTACTGTTCAAGCTTTAGAAGTATTAGATCAGTGCGTGGATAAACTTTATCGTAAAGTGAAAGAAAAAAATGGCGTTTTAGCAATTACAGCTGATCATGGAAATAGTGATTGGATGTTGGATGAAGAAAATCATAAAATAACCTCTCATTCTATGAGCCCAGTTCCTTTTATTATTACAGATAAAAAATATGAGTTAAAAGATGGTAAGTTATCTGATATTGCTCCAACATTGTTAACTTTAATGAATCAACCAATTCCAAAAGAAATGACAGGAAATAATTTGTTAGTAAAAAAAAACTGGAAAAAATCTTTTAAAATAATTTCTTTCCTTATTTTCTTTATTTTACTTGGAATTTATTCTTTTCGTTTTATTCATTATTATCGATTAGAGCATCAAAATGTTGTTGATTCTACTTTGTCATATAAAATAATTAGTAATAATGAAGATAATTCTAATTTTAAAGAAATTGAAAAAGAATATATATTTCATGGTACTGATGTAAATAATTATGTCTTTTATTCTAATCAACTATGGAGAATTGTGAAAATAAACAAAGATCATTCTATTACGATGGTAACAAATGATATTGTTTCTGATTTAGTGTATAGTTATGAAACTTCAAAATTTTCTGATTCTTACGTATATCAATGGTTGCAAGAACAATATTATTCAAAATTAAATCAACCAGATCAGTATTTAATTAGTTCTACTTATTGTGTAGCACCAGGAAAAACAAGAAAAGAAAATTGTCAAACAAAGGAAGAATCAAAAGTTGGTTTGCTTGCTTATTATAATTATGTTGAGTCAGGAGCAAATCAAGGATATTTAAATATTAATCAGTATTTTTGGACATTAACACCTAGCGATAATAATAAAACATGGTATGTTTTTAAAGAAGGTGGAATGAACGATAAATCATATGACGGAGATACTTATCATAGTTACGGTATTCGTCCTGTAGTTACTATTAGTAGTGATATTAATTATGCCAGTGGAGACGGTACAAAAGAAAATCCATATACCTTTGAAGAAAAAGAAAATTTAGGAGTAGGTTCTTATATTAATTATAGTAATCAAACTTTTAGAATTATTAATCAAACAGATCATTCCCTTATTTTAGCTTCAACAACACCTTTGAAAACAACACATATTTTTTCTAATAAAACTAGTTTATATCAAAAAAATGATTATAATTCTTTGTTTTATTATTTAAATAATACTTATTATAATACATTAGATAAAACTTTATTATTAGATGAAACATGGTATACAGGTTATTATAATAGTGACAATAACTATGATTATCGTAAAATTTATGATACTTCTGTTGTTTCAAAAGTCGGATTAATGAATGTTTCTGATTTATTTGTTTTAAACATAGATTATAGTTTAATAACACCTTATAATAAAGAAATGATTACTATAATTGATAAAGATGGTATGTTAAAACATAATAAAATTACAGAAAAAAATAATATTATACCTACAATTAGTATAAAAAAAGAAATACAAATAGTAAGTGGTTCTGGTACATTAGAGGATCCTTATGTAGTAAGTGAGTGATGTAATGAAAAAAAATAAACTTTTCATATTAGCTATTGTAATAGATGTCTTAATGGCTATATTTCTATTTTTAGCTTATGGCCCTATTTCTTATTTTAGAGATTTATTAATAACAACAGCTATGACAACAAAGAGTCATAAGTATATAGCTAGAACTTTATATAGCGAACGAACAATAGCAAAAGTAATGAGTGGAAACTCTATTGAAGAAATTGATGAAGATACAGATAGTAGTCAAATTAATTTTGATTCAATCCAAGAAAGTGATCATTATGAATCTATTTATGAAGAACAGGTATTAAAAAAAGAAGATAATAATGATTACAAAGTAGTTCCTATTTCTGGAACAGGATATCAAGGTTATATGGTTGTTGTATATGATGCTTCTAAAGTGTCTTTAGCTTCTACAGCGTACCTAGGAAAAACAGGCCAAATACTAAGAGATATTACTAAAAATTATAAAGCTCAATTGGGTATTAATGCTGGAGGATTTGCTGATGCAAGTGGTGTTGGTGATGGTGGAACTCCAACGGGTACTGTAATATCAAACGGAAAAATTCTTTACCGTGGACCTGATACTGGTTGGGAAGGTGGCTTGATTGGCTTTAATAAAGATCACGTTTTAGTTTTAACGAAAGAATCACCAGAAACTGCAATTCAAAATGGTATGATTGATGCTGTTGAATTTGGCCCATTTTTAGTAGTAAATGGTAAGTCGGCTATTACGAAAGGTAATGGTGGAGGAGGGGTTTCTTCTCGAACAGTTATTGCCCAGAGAAAAGATGGAATTGTATTATTTTTCATTATTGATGGAAGACAACCTGGATATAGTATTGGAATTAGTTTAAGTGAAATGACAGAATTGTTGACGAGATACAAAGCTTATAATGCTGCTAATTTAGATGGAGGAGCTTCTACAACATTAGTTATTAATAATAAATTAGCAAATAAACCATGTGGTATTGGTGGAACAGGAGAAAGAAGAATTCCAAATGCTTGGATTGTAAAAAATTAAAACACCTATTTTTTAGGTGTTTTATAATGCTCTTTTACTAGTTTTTTAACTCTTTTATATTCTTTCAAATTATAATCTACAAATTGATTTGATTTTTTTAAATCTTGATCATCTACAATGTAAAATCTCTTTGTGTAAATTCTAAGTTTATTCCTTAATCCTTTACTTTCTTCTTGATCAATTCCCATGTCAGGTAAGGAAGAACATAATGAAAAGATAACTGCTAATGAAGAACAATAATCCTTTTCATTTTCCTTTAATTCAAAATTGGAATTAATGATATCGTCAGAAACTAGGAAATTTAAAAATTGCATTTTAAACAAAGGATCATTTTCAAATTGTTCCAAAATTGCTTGACTGTGTGTTTCAATGTATTGGGCTTTTATAAAAATAGCTTTTTTTTCTTTTTCCTTTAAAATTTTTTCGTTAATCATAAGTACTTCCCCTTCTTTTCATGGTATTATATCACATGTTTTCGATTTGTCAATTTTCTTGAAATAATAACAAATTTATATTATAATGAAATAGGTGAAAAGAATGTTTAAAATCGGTAATATAGAGATTCAGAATCCTATTGTTTTAGCTCCTATGGCTGGAATTTGTAATAGTGCCTATAGAAGAATTATAAAAGAAATGGGTTGTGGTCTAATTTATGCAGAAATGGTAAGTGATAAAGCAATTACGTATGGTTCCAAAAAAACGATTGACATGCTTTATATGACAGATATGGAAAGACCAATCGCACAACAAATTTTTGGAAGTGATAAAGATTCTTTTGTCACAGCAGCCAAATATATTTATGACAATATGCATCCTGATATTATTGATATTAACATGGGATGCCCTGTTCCTAAAGTAGCTTTAAGGGCTCAAGCTGGAAGTGCATTATTAAAAGATCCTATTAAAGTATTTGATATTGTTTCATCAGTTGTAAAAGCAGTTCCTGTTCCAGTAACAGTTAAAATTAGAAGTGGTTGGGATCAAAATCACATTAATGCTGTAGAGATTGCTAAAGTTGTAGAACAAGCAGGTGCGAAAGCAATTGCTGTTCATGGTAGAACTAGAAGTCAAGGATATAGTGGAAAAGCAGATTGGAACATCATTAAACAAGTAAAACAAGCAGTTACAATTCCTGTTATCGGTAATGGAGATGTTAGATCTTGTTATGATGCGAAAAAGATGTTAGATGAAACAGGTTGTGACGCTGTGATGATTGGTAGAGGTGTTTTAGGAAATCCTTGGTTGATTAAAGAATGTATTGATTATATAGAAAATGGAAAGATTCCTAAAAAGGTGAGTATTGATGAAAAATATGATATGATTCTTTATCACATTCATTTGTTAGAACAGCAAAAAAATGAAAAAGTAGCAAATCTAGAGATGAGAACTCATATTGCATATTATTTAAAAGGCGTTCCCGGAGCTTCTGAATTAAAGCAAAAAGTGTTTCAAACAAAGAACTTAACAGAGTTGAAAAATTTAATTAAGGAATATAAAGAGGTGAATTATGAAAGTTAATATATGGCGTCGTATAGGAGCTTATTTAATTGATTTAGTAATAGTGGTATTTATTTTATCTGCTGTTTATTATTTTTTACCAAAAAAAGATCATATTCAACAGTTAAATCATGAACTTACAGAACTAAATGAACAGGTTTTGAATAAGTCTATTTCATATTCGACATATTTTAAGAATTTTGCTGATATTACACATCAAATTGATTATGAACAGTCCTTATATACAGGAATTGATATTTTATTAATTTGTCTTTATTTCATTATTATTCCTATGTTAAATAAGGGTAGAACTTTAGGATTATATATACTGGGACTCAAGATAGAGGATCAAAGTGGTCATTTAAAATTTATTCACTTATTGATTAGAAATCTTATTATAAATGGAATTTTATATATGTTAGTTTGCTTTACATGTGCTTACTTTATGAGCGGAGTTCCATATTTTGTCGTTATCAGTATTTTTGGCATTATTCAAATTTTACTAGTATTTATTAGTCTATTTATGATACTATATAGACATGATCACAAAGGATTACAAGATATTTTAAGTAATACATTTATTACAAGAGAGGTGTTAAAATGAGAGAATATACAGATCAAGAGTTAGCTCGTAGAGAAAAAGCAAGCAAAATAAGAGAAATGGGAATGGACCCATTTGGACATCGTTTTGAAAGAACAGATTTTTCTAGCGATGTAAAAGATAAAGTAATAGGATTAAGTCATGATGAAGTATTAGAAAAAAATATTCATGTAGTAGTGGCTGGAAGAATAATGTTTATTCGTAAAATGGGAAAGGCTAGTTTCTTTACAATTAAAGATAAAAAAGGAACAATTCAAGTTTATATATCAATTAATGATGTAGGAGAAGAAACTTATACTTTATTTAAAACTGCTGATATTGGAGACATTGTTGGAGTAGAGGGTAATGTAATGCTTACTCAAACAGGAGAAGTTACAATTAAATGTTTTAAATATACTCACTTAGTAAAATCGTTAAGACCACTTCCAGAAAAATTCCATGGACTTCAAGATGTAGAAGAACGCTATAGAAGACGTTATGTAGATTTGATGATCAATGATGAATCAAGACGTGTCGCTTTCTTGAGACCTAAAATCATTAGATGTATTCAAAATTATATGGATAATCAAGGATTTACAGAAGTTGAAACACCAGTTTTATCAACATTACTTACAGGTGCTTCAGCAAGACCTTTTGTAACTCATCATAATACACAAGATTTAGATATGTACTTAAGAATTGCTTTAGAATTACCATTAAAAAGATTATTAGTTGGTGGTATGGAAGCAGTTTATGAGATTGGAAGAACTTTCCGAAATGAAGGAATGGATCCAAGACATAATCCAGAATTTACTTTGATGGAAGCTTATTTAGCTTATTCTGATTTAGCCGGTATGATGGATTTAACAGAAAAAATGTTTCAAAAAATAGCGAAAGATGTTATTGGTAAAACAGATTATCATTGGTATGGCCATGATATTAGTCTAGAAGGACCATGGAAGAGAATTAGTATGGTAGATGCCATTAAAGAACAAACAGGAATTGATTTTAAACAAGAAATGACTGTAGAAGAAGCCTTGAATTTAGCACAAGAACATCATATTGAAGTTCAAGAGCACGAACATAGTGTAGGTCATATTATAAATTTATTCTTTGAAAAATATGTAGAGGAAACATTAATTCAACCTACATTCCTTTATGGACATCCTGTGGAAATTTCTCCTTTGACAAAGAAAAATCCTGAAGATCCTAGATTTGTTGATCGTTTTGAACTATTTATTGGTGGAAAAGAATTCGCAAATGCTTATACAGAATTAAATGATCCGGATGATCAACTAGAAAGATTTGAAGCTCAACTTGCTGAAAAAGATTTAGGAAATGATGAGGCTAATGATATTGACTATGACTTTATTGAAGCATTAGAATATGGAATGCCTCCTGCTGGTGGTATAGGATATGGAATTGATCGTTTAGTTATGTTATTTACAGAACAAGATTCTATTCGTGATGTTATTTTATTCCCTACAATGAAACCAGTGGATAAAAATTAATGAAATTATACATTGTTAGACATGGAGAAACAGATTGGAATAAAGATCGTTTACTTCAGGGTGATGTAGATATTCCATTAAATGAAACAGGGAGAAAACAAGCTTTAGAAGTAAGAGAACTATTGAAAAATAAAACAATTGATTTATGTGTTTCAAGTCCCTTATCAAGAACTTATGAAACAGCTGAAATAATTGTTGATAATAAATGTAAAATTATAACAGATACTCGTTTAATCGAAAGAGGATTTGGTCAATTAGAAGGAAAAGACATCTCTTGCTATGACAGTCATTCTTATTGGAATTATCAATTGAATATGAGTAATCAAGGAGTAGAAAGCATCCAAACATTGTTTAAACGAGTGTCAGAGTTTTATCAAGATTTAAAAAATCAATACTCTAATCAGACTGTTTTAATTGTCGCACATGGCGCTGTTGTAAGAGTACTTCATTTTATAATTAATGGTTATAATGAAAATACTAATTTTTTATCATTTAAGATTCCCAATTGTAAATTATTTGAATATGAGGTGAAATAATGATAGAAGAATTATTAAAATTAAGATGTCAGTTTATTCAATTGAAGATGGCTGAGATTAGTTCTAAAGTATCAATTGATTTAGGATCACCATTAGAACGTTCTGATTATCAATTAGTAAATTGTGCAGAAAGTAGACTAAATAAACAGTCTTTAGAACACTCAAATTATCAGTTAATCAAAAGGAAAGAAGGAAGAAAATGAAAATATTATCTGTAAATGCTGGAAGTTCATCTTTGAAATTTCAAATGTATGAAATGCCTGAAGAAAAAGTATTAATTTCTGGTGTTTTTGAAAGAATTGGTTTAGAAAATAGTTTTTATACAATTAAATTAAATGGTGAAAAAATAAAAAACGAAGAACCACTACCAAATCATAGTGTGGCTGTGGAATATTTAATTCAAGAACTATTAAAAAATAATGTAATTGAGTCTTTAGATGAAATTAAAGGAGTAGGACATAGACTTGTTCATGGTGGAGATAAATATGCTTCTTCTGTTATTATTGATGATGATGTTATGAAAACTGTAGAAGAGTTATCCGATTTAGCGCCACTTCATAATCCAGCAAATTTAATGGGCGTAAGAGCATTTATGAAAGAAATTCCTGGAGCTATTCAAGTAGGATGTTTTGATACAGCGTTTCATCAAACTATGAAAGAGGATAGATATTTATATGCAATTCCTTATGAATGGTATAAAGATTATGGAATTCGTAAATATGGTTTCCATGGTATGAGTCATAGATATGTATCAGAAAGAGTAAATGAACTTATGGATAAACAATATTCTAATGTAATTGTTTGTCATTTAGGAAATGGTGGTTCTATTTCCGCTGTTCGTGATGGAAGATGCGTTGATACAACAATGGGATTTACTCCAAATGCTGGTATTGTAATGGGATCTCGTTCTGGTGATATCGATTATAGTATGATTCCTTATTTAATGAAGAAAACTAATATGAGTATTGAAGAAATTGATAATGCTTTAAATAAAAAGAGTGGAATGCTTGGAATTAGTGGAGTATCTAGTGATTTTAGAGACATTGATGCTGCTATTGCTCAAAAAGATAAAAGAAGTATTATGGCCCATTATTTATATGTAAATTCTATTGTTAGTTATATTGCTAGATTTTATGTAGAATTAGGTGGAGTGGATGCTATCTGTTTCACTGCTGGAGTAGGAGAAAATGCTCCTCATGTTAGACGTATGGTAATGGATCGTTTATCTTGCTTAGGAGTAAAAATAGATAGGGAAGCAAATGAAGAAATAAGATTTGGAAAAGAGGGTATTATATCAGCACCAGATTCTAGTGTTCCTTGTTATGTTATTCCAACTGATGAAGAAGTTATGATTGCCCGTGATACATATCAATTTATAGAAGCGTAATAGGAAGTGTGATAATAGTGGGGAACATTATAAAAAAAATTTATAGTGAAATTAAAAAGTACGATAAAATAGTGATTGCTCGACATGTTGGAGCTGATCCGGATGCATTGGGAAGTTCTATTGGATTAAAAGAAATTATTATGGCTACATTTCCTAGAAAAAAAGTGTATGTAGTTGGATTTCCAGCTAGTAAATTTAGATATATGGGAGAATTAGATAAATTTACGGATGAGATGTATAATAATTCACTATTGATTGTTACGGATACACCTGATAAGGGAAGAGTTGATGGGGTAGATCCTTCTAAGTTTGAAAGAAGTATTAAGATTGATCATCATCCTTTTATTGAACAATTTTGTGATATTGAATGGATTGATGATAAAGCTAGTAGTGCTTCACAAATGATTATGGAATTGACATTTTCAACAAAATTAAAGATGACTTTATCAGCTGCTGAGAAATTATATATTGGGTTGGTTGCTGATACAAATCGTTTTCTATTTTATTATACAACGCCTAAAACTTTTCGTTTAGTTTCAGAATTAATTGAAAAAACAAATTTAGATTTTTCAAAATTATATGATTTACTTTATATGAGATCTTTTAAAGATGTTAAATTTGGCGGATATATAGCAGATAATTTAAAAATAACAAAAAATGGATTTGCTTATTTAGAGATTGATCAAGATATATTAGAAAAATATAATGTAGATGCTGCAACAGCCGGAAATATGGTGAATGATTTTAATTATATTGATGGTGTTTATGCTTGGGGAATCTTTTCTTTTGATAAGCAAAATAATAATATTAGAGGATCTATTCGTTCTAGAGGTCCTATTATTAATCAGACTGCTAGTAAATACAATGGTGGAGGACATATCTATGCCTGTGGTGTTCGTTTAAAAGATTTTGATGAAGTAAAAAGATTAGTGGAAGATTTAGATAAAGACTGTTTAAATTATAAAGAAAATCAAAGTTAATTTGATTTTTTTTTGAATATTATATGTTCTCTTTTGATGTACTTTCATATCATGTTAATATGAGAAAGTAGCTATTTTATCAAAATTAGTAGTAAAAATATTATAAATAGTTTATAATATATAACCAACAGGGGATGATATAGTGAGTGACGACTTAAATAAAATTAAAAAGAAATATGGAGAAAAGTTTGCTCATTTATGTAGGGAATTATTTCCAACTATATTAGAAACAAATGGACTGTTGTATAGATTAATAGAAAGTAAGTTTTATCCCAATAAATTTCTATATGATGATATTATTAATAATAAATTAGTGTCGTTATTCCAAAATTTTATAAATAATTTGGTAGAAAAAGAAGATGATATAGAAATCAATGTTAATAAAACACCCTATGAATTATTAGATGAAGCGGGTTATATTTTATATGAGTGTAAAAATGAAGACGATATTCAGAAATTCAAAAAATATTATAAAAAAGGAGAAGAGCTTTGTACTTTTAAAGGTAATAGATTAGAAACAAATTACGTATTTTTTGCTGTTAAGAAAAATGTGGATGATATTAAAAGAGAAGATTTTACTAATCCAGAAAGACAAAATGAATATGGGACATCAGTAATAAGTATTCAATTTACTAGGGAAAAATCTAATTATGTATCGATTAAAAATAGATATAATCATACTGTAGCTAATCCAGATTCAACATTTGGCAATAATTTAGATAATATAATAACAGGATTAACTAAAAGCTTTGAAGATACCTATGAATTTAATATTTACCATAAGAGAAAAGAAAAATTTGAAATACCTAACTATGTATTAGCAAATGATGAGAGGTATTATAAATATAATTATGAAATAAATAACATTTATTATTGTACGGATAATATTATTATTGATAACTTTCAAGTAAAAAAATATGAAAAAGATAGATACATAATATTTGATTATTTTATCTTAGATATGAAAGAAAAAAGAATGAATTTGTACAATGAACAAATAAAAGAATCTTTTCCTTCTTATAATATAAATATAAATAATATTGAGATAAGAAAAGAAAAAGATAAAAAATATATATTATTAGAAAAAGAAAATCATCAAATAGTAATAGTATTAGATAATGAAAATAGGATGATATCTTATTATAATGATTTAATTTTCCATATAGATGACAATTTTTTACAAAATAATAAATATTTAAAGAGTATATATATGGATAATGTAACTTCAATAAATCATTATTTTATGGAAAGAAATATTGATTTAAAGTATATACACATACCTTTATTAGAAAAAGCAGGAGATTATTTTTTATATAGTAATAGAGGATTGGAAGAATTTTCTTTTCCAAATTTAGAATGTGTTGGAAAAAAATTTATTTATTCAAATGTGAAAATAAATAAAGTTAATTTAGCAAGTCTAAAGATAATTGGAGATGATTTTATGCGCCAAAATAGAAATATTAGTTATTTAGAATTACCTTTTGTTATTCAAATTGGAGATGGATTTATAAGTAGAAATCAAATAATTAGTTCTTTTTATGCTCCATGTTTAGAAGAAGTAGGTAATGATTTTTTGACATATAATGATCATTTAAGGAATTTAGAATTACCATGTTTAAAACGTTTTGAATATTCCTTTTTACAATATAATAAACATTTAGAAAAATTAAAATTACCAAATTTAGAAAAAATAGAAAAATATTATTTGGCTGAAAATATGGTATTAAATATGTTAGAAATACCAGAAATTATATCAAATAAATTTATATATAACAGTTCATTTAAGAATAATTTTAGACATTCTGAAAAAAAATTAGTGTTGACTAAATCTTAAAAATTTAAAATATCGGTATTATGAAAAAAGAAGCCAATTTATTTTGGCTTCTTTATGTATAAACATTCATCTTTATATAATTTTAAATAATAATAATCTTCTTTTTTACATTCGAAAATTAATTCATACAAATCTTCATTGGTAGAATTATCATCTTTGTTATCAATGGGTGGAGTGTTATCTTTCTGTTCATCTGACTTTTTAATTTCTAATACTTTTATCCAAGAATCTTTTTTTTTAGAAGCTACATAGCCTAATACATTCCAATTTGTTAAAATTTTATACCAAGTATATTGTTCACTATCTACTTCATCTAGTACAGTATAGATTTCATTGTTATATACATCTCCTAAATCAATACTAGTTTCACTAGGACTTTCTCTAAGATTAATTTTATCTACTAAAATTTGTATTTGTTTTTTTGTTTCATCTCTAGAATTTGTTTGCTCTTCATAAAGGGTGATTTTTTCTCCTGTAGCAAATTCTCTGGGATTTAAATATGTTCCATTACAATCCGTTACTTCTAAATGAACGTGACTTCCATATGTAATATCTGATGTACTTTTAGTAGATGATACCAATCCAGTATTTCCTTGTTTTCCAAAGACTTGATTAGGTTTTATTACATCACCGACATTTACTAAAACACTATCTAGATGTGCAAATCGAAGAATTATTTTTTTATTTTCAAAATATCCTTCAATCCATACTTGATTTCCACCTAATTCTTCATAATGCATACGTACTGTTTTTCCAGTAATCGATACACAATTATAATAATTTCCATCTTTCCAATTGTTTTTATTATTTAAATAACTATTATAATTAATACTGTCATCATGTGATTGAAAACGATTGATTATTTTTATAACACGACCACTTCCACAAATGGAAATATTAGATTGGTGTTCTCCAGCATAATCTTCGGCTGTTTTATGACTAGAGTATGAATTGGTAATAATTCTTGAACTACCTAAATAAATCATAAATCCCTCTTGATTTCATTTTCTTTTGATATTGTGATTGTTTTATTCAATGATGATGGTTTGTATGTAATAATATTTTGATTTTTTAATCCTTCGTAGATAGCAGAAGCTCCTATGAAACTAAATAATCCAACCCATAATGACTCTTTCCAATTCACTTGGTAAAATGTAATAGCAAAAGGAATTCCTATTGCGAAACTAGAAATTAAATTCAAAATCCAAATTTGCCATGATTTTTTGATCAAAGAAAGAGTTTTTATTTTTTGAATAAATGCCATTAAAATAACACTAAAAGTAATACTGATAACTAATAAATCTAATAATAATGTGGGAAAGAACTCTTCCATTTAATCACCTCCATTTTTTAGTGGAATGGTATCTATTTTTTCAATTAAATTTTCAATTAGTCCGTTTCCTTCTAAATTTTTATATTGCTTGTATAATTCAATTAACATTTCTTTTTCAAATAATGTAATAGAATTCTTTAATATTGCTTCATCATAATAATTTGTGATTTCATTTTTTAAAAGTATTTTTACTCCTGATTTGATAGATTCCATTTTTTTGTGATATGTTTTGATATTTTGCCAAAGTACAGTTATAAGACTAAGAATGATTCCGAAAATAACTTCCAACCAATATGTAATGATAAAGTTAATCATTTTTTACCACCCACTATTATATATGAGTTCTTTTTAAAAGCAGATATATTAAAAGACTAAAAAAAGCATCAAAGATGCTATAGAAAGAAAATTACTAAAGTTCCAACGACGAAACAATAGATTACAAAATATATTAATTTGCCATGTTTCATAATTCCATTAAACCATTTTGTAGCAAAATAAGTAATAATACCACTTACAATCATACAAATGAAATAAGTAAATGCTAGAGTAGTAGAAATATTTGCTTCAACTAAATCTTTTACACCAAGTAACATAGTAGCACAAGATATTGGAATATATAATAAGAATGAAAATTTAAAAGCGGCTTCTCGATTTAAGTTACGAGTCATACCACCAACAATTGTGGCCCCGCTACGGCTAATTCCAGGAAATAAGGCAACAGCTTGAAATAATCCAATGATAAGTGCATCCTTATAAGTAATTTCATTATCTTTTTTAATTCCTTTAATATCTTTAATAAAGAATAAACAAGCAGCAGTAATTAATAGTGCGAATCCAATGATTTTTACATTACTAGAAAGACTTTCTATAGAATCTTTTAGTAATAATCCTAATAATCCAGCAGGAATTGTACCAATAATAATTAAAATACAATATTTGAAATTTTTAAAATATTTTTTTTGTTTTGTCTTTAAATAAGAAAAGAAATCTATTATTAATTCTTTTATATCTTTCCAAAAGAAAATAATAATTGCAATTAAACTTCCAAAGTTTAATATAATTTCTAAATTTAAATCATTTAAAGCTTCACTACTAATTAGGTGTTTAAAAATTACTAAATGTCCACTTGAAGAAATTGGAATTGGTTCCGTAAATCCTTGAACAATTGCTAAAAAAAGATACTTTAAAAAACTAATCATATTATCACCTTAATTCATTATATACTAATTTTTTGAATTAATAAATAAAAAAACAAATAAAATTGAAATAGGTGATGGTATGATTGCACGAGTCTTAATGTTTTTATTTGGTTATGCTTTAACATTAATAGGAATTATTTATATTATCAGTTATTTAAACATTTTAGAAATAGGGTATAATTTTTTATTTTACGTTAAATTTATATGTAGAAGAATAGAATGTATTTATGCCATTATTGGAATTTTTTTAATGATACTTTCTATTTATATGCCAGGAGGGAAACATGAATTATGTCTATGATATTTTAGTAAATTTTAATGAAAATTTATATGATTTTTATGATTGGAATTTAAATGATCCTGTGACACATATCAGGAGAATTCCGATTTATAAGGTTACAAGTAAGCAATTTTACGAAATAAAAAATTATCAAGTAAAATTTGATTCTAAATTTTTAGAGACTATTAAAAATCGAACAGAGTTTTTTAGTGGTAGAAATATTAAAATTATGAAGTATGCATTTTTATTAACAGATGGTTTAGATATTATGGGAATTTTTATTGGGGATTCTATAAAATATACTAGTTTACAAATGGATGAAGAATTAGATATTTTAGAAGATTTTCGATTTAAAGAAAGTCATTTAGATTATCAAATTACATCTACCAAAAATGCTATGTTTTTAAAAACTAGATATCAGATAGAACAAATTAATAAAATGACACAAAAATTAAATGATTTAATAAAAGAAAATAATATTTCAAAGATTCAATATATTTATTATGAATGTTTTAATGAGAAAGAAAAACAGATATCTCTTATTTTAGAAAGATTTTATCATTCTTTAGAGAATTATCAATTTTTAGAGAAATTAACAACTTTTTTTGAACAACACAAACAATTAAATTGACTTTTTATAAAAAAATAGCTATTATCATATAGAAGGAGGATTTTATGAAACTAGATGTAAGAGAATTAGCAGAACAAGCAAATAATTTAATGGGTAAAGATGTAATATTGGAAGGTTGGATTCGTAATCACAGAAAACAAAAAGAATTTGGATTTATTGAATTTTATGATGGAACAAGTTTCAAAAATCTTCAAATAGTATATGATAATAAACTAGCTAATTTTGATGCAATTACAAAGTATATGGTAGGATCATCTATTCGTGTGTATGGTAAGTTAGTAGAATCTCAAGGAAAGCAAGAATTTGAAATTTCAGCAAGTAATATAGAATTGTTAGGGGATTGTGATGAATCTTATCCAATTCAACCAAAAAGACATACAAGAGAGTTTTTAAGAGAAGTTGGTTATTTAAGACCACGTACCAACTTATTTAGAGCAGTATTTAGAATCCGTAGTTTAGCTGCTATGGCAATTCATGAATATTTTCAAGATAGAGGTTATGTTTACTTACATGCACCTTTAATTACAGGTAGTGACTGTGAAGGTGCTGGTGAAATGTTTCAAGTTACTACATTAGACTTAGAAAATTTAAAAAAAGAAAATGGTAGTGTTGATTATAAACAAGATTTCTTTAAGAAAAGAGCTTCTTTAACAGTTTCTGGACAATTACAAGGAGAAGCTTTTGCTATGGCATTTAAAAAAATCTATACTTTCGGACCAACTTTTAGAGCTGAAAATTCTAATACAAAAACACATGCTGCTGAATTTTGGATGATTGAACCAGAAATCGCTTTTTGTGATTTAGATGGATTAATGGATATTGAAGAGGATGTATTAAAATATATTATTCGATATGTATTGGAAAAAGGAAAAAATGAAATGGAATTCTTTAATGAATTCGTAGAACCAGGACTAATTGATAAATTAAAGATGGTTTTAGAAAATAAAGCTGTTCGTATTACCCATGATGAAGCAATTGATATTTTGATTAACTCAGAAGTTGATTTTGAAAATAAACCAATAAAAGGGGAAGATTTAGCCAAAGAACATGAAAAATACTTAACAGAAGTTCATTTTAAATCACCAGTTTTTGTAAAAGATTGGAATAAAGATATTAAAGCATTCTATATGAGATTAAATGATGATAATAAAACTGTTGCTGCCGTTGATTTATTAGTCCCAGGTGCTGGAGAATTAATGGGTGGATCACAAAGAGAAGAAAGATTAGATGTATTATTAAACAGAATGAATGAACTTGGTATGAATCAAGAAGAATTAGATTGGTACATTAACTTAAGAAGATATGGTGGATGTATTCATTCAGGATTTGGAATGGGATTTGAACGCTTGTTAATCTATTTAACAGGAGTAGATAACATTAGAGATGTTATTCCTTTCCCAAGAACACCAGGAAATTTGGAATTTTAAAAAAATTCCTTTTTTTGTATAAATTTTTCTTTTTTATCCAAAATATTACTAGGAGGAAAAAATATGAAAAAATTATTATTTTTAGTTTCTAGTTTTCTTTTATTAACTGGATGTGGTACTTCTCAATTATTAAATACACCAACAAAAAAAGTTGAAATGTTTTTTGGAAAATATCAATCTTTAGATCAAGATGTTATTGATCAATTGAATGATGTTTCAGAAAATGAAATGATATTTAATGATGATCAAAAAGAAGAGTACATTAATTTAATGAAAAAACACTATAAAGAAATTAAATATGATGTGAAGGATGAAACCATTGATGGTGATACAGCAACAGTAACTGTTGAAATAGAAGTTCGTGATTATTCTAAAATTATGAATGATGCGGATCAATACTTAAAAGATCATCCTGAAAAATTTTATAAAGAAGGTACTACGGAATATGATGAATCCTTATTTACGGATTATCGACTAGAAAAATTAAAAGATGCTACAGATAAAGTAAAATATACGATTGAACTTACATTAACTAAAATTGATGATGAATGGGTTATTGATGATTTAGACAAAGATACTGAAAAGAAGATTCAAGGAATTTATAATTATAGATAAGGAAGCTAAAAACTTCTTTTTTTTATATCATAATATTTTTAGACAGAAAAAAGAAAATATGATATGATAAAAATAAGTATAGGATAAAATAATTGTTATATAAAATGAATTATTTATTAAGTTTTTTCATATTATGCAACTAAATTTATACAAAAAGATATTGATTTTAGATAGTGCTACTGTAAATATTTATATTATAATTTGAGTGGAGGTGGCAGTTATGAGGTTTTGCGATAAATTACCTAAACTGAGAAAAGAAAATAATTTAAGTCAAGAACAACTAGCAGATCGACTAGGTGTTTCAAGACAAGCAGTATCAAAATGGGAATCTGGTTCATCCTATCCTGATATGGATAAAATGATACAAATTTGTAATATTTTAAATTGTACATTAGAAGATTTGTTAGATGATGGAGTAATTAAACAAAATTCAAAATCAATGGAAACAGGAAATAAAAATAATTTTAATACTTATTTTCAAGATTTTTTAAAATTTATAACTAAATCATATAATATGTTTTGTAGTATGACATTTAAAGAAAAAGTAACTTGTTTTGTAGAAATGATATTTTTATGTTTTGTTTTATTTATCATAGGTGCTATAATCTCATCCATTTTAGATGGAATCATTTATAGTATATTAAAATTTTTACCTGAAACGATTCATTATTTTTTATCAAATATCATAGAAACAGTTTATATGACAATATTGCTTGTTCTTGGAATTATTATTGTCATTCATATTTTTAAGATTCGATATTTAGATTATTTTATTACAGTAGAAGATTCTAATGTAAAAGAAAAAACAATTGAAGAACCAATTGAAAAACAAGAAAATAAAAAGTATGTGGAAAAAGCAAAGGAAAAGATCATCATAAGAGATCCAAAACATTCCACATTTAGTTTTATGAATTTACTTGGTAAACTAATTATGTTATTTATAAAATTCTTTGCAATTTTATTTTTAATTCCCATTATAATATTCTTTATATTTGCTATTTTTTCAACAATCATTTTATTATGTCATATGATTTATGGAACAATTTTCTTTTATTTGTTTATAGTAGGTGTTGGGGTTATTGGACTTACTTATTTAATAATTGAGTTATTTTATAAATTTATTTATAATATGAAGACAAACTTAAAAAAAATATTTATTATTTTAATAATGGGGCTATGTTTTATTGGAATTGGTTCAGGGTTAACTTTTGTTCGATTATTAAAGTATAATTACATAGAAGATAGTAGCAATTTAAAGTCTATAACAAAAGAAGAACATATTGAAGTAGTAGATGGTATGCAACTTCAACTTAATTATGATAATACAGATTATATAATCGATAATTCATTAACCGATATTAAATTAGAAATAACAATTCCAGAGAATTTTTATTACAAATTACAAAAATATGAAGACGCTATTTATGATGATAATGGATCTTATGAAAAAACAGTTCCTTACTATCATTTGTATTTTGGAACAGAAAATATATTTAAAGTTTATCAATTAGTAATGAATGATTTAAAAAATAATAATATTCGTAGTTATAATTCTGATGATTTATTAAAAGTAAAAGTATATCTTTCAGAACAAAACTATAAAATGTTAATGGAAAGTTAGAAAGGAAACAATATGATTCAATTAAAAAATGTATCAAAATTTTATTATAGTAAAGGAGTAATTGCTAGTGGATTCTCGAAAGTAAACTTAGAATTTAATATTGGAGAATTTGTTGCTATTACAGGAGAATCAGGAAGCGGGAAATCTACATTACTAAATGTAATTAGTGGATTAGACACTTATGAAGAAGGGGAAATGTACATTAATGGCGAAGAAACTAGCCATTATACAGAAAAAGATTTTGAAGATTATAGAAGAAAATATATTGGAAATATTTTTCAAAATTTTAATTTAATTAATAGCTATACTGTTTATCAAAATGTTGAATTAGTATTATTATTAAATGGTAACAAGAAAAATGAAATTAAACAAAAAGTATTAGACTTAATAAAAAAAGTAGATTTATATAAATTTAGAAATACTAAAGTATCTAAATTATCTGGTGGACAAAAACAGAGAGTCGCAATTGCCCGTGCTTTAGCGAAAGATACTCCTATTATTATTGCCGATGAGCCAACTGGTAATTTGGATAGTCGATCTGCTAAAGGTATTATGAAATTATTGAGTGAAATTTCTAAATATAAGTTAGTCATTATTGTTACTCATAATTATGATCAAGTAGAAGAATATGCAACTAGAAAAATAACAATGCATGATGGAAAAGTATTAGAAGATAAAGTAATTAAGACGGTTGATAAAGTAGACACTACGAAAGTAGTAAACTATAAAAATATTACTTTTCTTAATAAAATAAGATTGGGTTTTAGAAATACTTTTAATATTATTCCAAAATTTTTATTAGTGTTAGCTGTCTATCTTTTTATTGTTGTAGCATTGATATTTGAATATTCTTCTTTTAAGAAGCAAGAGTATTTATCTTCTAAAGAGGGATATAATTATTATTTTTCAGATACTAGTGATAAAAGAATTGTTGTGAAGAAAAAGGATGGAACTGCTTTTACCAATGATGATTATCAAAAATTATCATCTATTTATAATATTTCGCATATTGTTAAAAATGATTTATTATTAGATACTCAAATGAATATTACCGACAAAAATAGTAGTTTTTGGATTTATGGAATCTTTTTAAACAAAGAACTTTTTGAAGGAAATGTTGATGTTGGTAGAATGCCTGAAAATGATAATGAAGTGATTATTGAAGGAAGCAAAGATGATTATTATTTAAATTATCAAAAAGATGAATTATTGAAAAATGATTTTTATATTAGAAATATCTATACGGATGAAATTGATCAAACTGTTTCTTTAAAAATAGTGGGAATAAAGTATAATAATTCTCTTACTTCTAGTGATAATAAAATATATTTAAGTGATGAAATATTAAAAAAGATAGATTTTCAAGTAAATCAACAATATAGTAAAATGAAAGTTTTATTTAATGATTTATATTATGATTCTAATTTATATGATAGTAAATTTAGAATTGTACCAAGTAATGTAGTAAATGATGGTACTGTCATTGTATCGAATGAACTTAACTATTCTTGTAAAAATGAAAATTGTATCAATTATCCTTTATCAATTGAAGTAAAAAATTTATATTATGAAGATTCTATTTCACTTAATATTGTAAATACTTATACTTCTAAAAATTTCAAGAAAATGTTTGGTACTGACTATGTAGATACTAATGAAGGTGCTATATATATTAGTAATAATGATTATAATCGTTTATTTAATAAAGATCCTTATCAAAGTAGTGTATTTGTAAATGATGTGGAAAAAATTGATGAAACGATTTCTTCTTTAAATCAAGAAGGATTTTCCACACTAAAAATTAGTGATACTTTAATAAATCCTGGAAGTTCTCAAATTATCCAAATTATGCGTACAATTGTTACTTTGGTATTAGTAATTGTCTTATTCTTCATTTCATATTTTGTAATTTGTATTATTTTAAAATCTAGAAATGTATATTTTTCTACTTTAAGGATGCTTGGAGCCACTAAGAAAATATCAAAGCAATTATTAATGATTGAATTATTCATTGTTTCTAATTTATCTTATTTTGGATTTATTTTATTTGTTTATTTGAATCATTCAAAAATGGTAAAGATAGATTCTTTGAAAACTGTAATTGATTATATGAAATTTAAAGATTATGTTATCCTTTATATTATTCTAATGTTAATGTCATATTTAATTAGTCAAAAATTTTCTAAGAAATTGTTTAAAAAGAGCGCTATTTCTACAATCAAGGAGGAGATGTAATTTATGCTAGAGTTAAATCATGTGAATAAATATTTCAATAAAGGTAAAAAAAATCAAGTACATGTTATTGATAATACTAGTATAAAATTGGAAAGTCATGGATTAGTTGCTCTTTTAGGACCTAGTGGCTGTGGAAAAACCACGCTTTTAAACACTATTGGTGGATTAGATAAAGTAAAAAGTGGAAGTATTTATATCAATGGTAAAAAAATAAATTCTATTTTTTCTCATAAGGTAGATACTATTCGTAATTTAGAAATAGGTTATATTTTTCAAGATTATAAGTTAATTGACAACTTGAGTGTTTTTGATAATGTGGCTTTAGTTTTAACAATGATTGGAATTAAAGATAAAAAAGAAATAAAAAAGCGAGTGGAATATGTCTTAAATAAAGTAGGTATGCTTCGTTTTCAAAAAAGACCAGCAGGTATGTTATCTGGTGGTGAGAGACAAAGAGTTGGAATTGCAAGAGCAATCGTCAAAGATCCAAGTATTATTTTAGCAGATGAACCAACTGGTAACTTAGATAGTAAAAATTCATTAGAAGTTATGAAAATTATTAAAGCTATATCAAAAGATCGATTAGTAATTTTAGTAACACATGAACAAAATTTAGCCAAATTTTATGCTTCTAGAATTATTGAAATCAAAGATGGAAAAGTAATCAATGATTATTTGAATGAACACAATGACGATTTAGATTATGAAATTGATAATCGCTTCTATTTAAAAGACTTTAAAGAACAATTGAAAACAAATGAAGGAATCACTATTTATTCGAATGAAGCACCAAAATTAGATATTGACATAGTAATGAAAAATGGAAATATTTATATTCAAAGTAAAAATAAAAAAATAGAAGTAGTTGATGAAAATTCAAGTATTGAATTTGTAAATGGTCATTATAAAAAAATAGCAAAATCAGATATTGACAAATATGATTTTGATTTTAAAAATATTATTAATAATAATTATAAAAGAAAGTATTCTTCCATTTTAAATCCTATTACTTTAATTATTAAGGGATTTCAAAAAGTTTTTAATTTTCCTTTTTTAAAGAAAATATTATTAGGTGGATTTTTCTTATCAGCAATTTTTATTATGTATGCTGTAAGTTCTATTGGGGCATCATTACAAGTAAATGAAGAAAAATTTGTTTCAAAAAACAAAGAGTATTTGTCGGTGATATCTAAAAAAAATAAAGTTGATGCTTACTTAAATTATAAAAATCAAGAATCTGTCAATTATATAATTCCTGGTAATTCAATTGTTAATTTTAACGTAGAATATAAAGATTTCTATCAAACTAGTAAAAATATTGATCAATTGAAGGGTTCATTATCTAGTTTGGAATTGATTCAACAAGATCATTTAATATTTGGTCGTATGCCAGAACATGATTATGAAATTGTTATAGATCGATTAACTATTAAAAATATGTATGAAAGTAATGATAATTTAGCTCAGATGGCTGGTTTGAATGATATAGAAGATATGTTAAATCGTAAAGTTACAATAAAAAACATGGAAGATTTTACAATTGTTGGAATTGTTGATCAAAAAAGCCCTTCTATTTATGTCAATAAAAATTTAATGATTAATATCATTTCTAATTCAGTAGATGAAGAAAAATCTGAAACAAATATTATTGATTATACATTGTATCAAAACGATTATGTATTAAAAGAAGGTAGACTTCCAGAACAAGATTATGAAGTAATTGTAAATATTATAAATAAAGAGAGTATGCCACTTAATAAAACGATAAAGACAGAAATTAACGGACATAAATTAACAGTAGTAGGATATTATACTTCTAAAAATAACTATGATTATTACTTTGTAAATAATCGTACGGTTGAGTATAATTTAGTAGCAACAAAAGGAAATTTAACAATATATCCAAATAACAAAGAAAATTGTTTGAATGAATTTAGAAGTTTAAATTTAAATATTGAAGATAGTTATACTCAAAGTAAAAGAGAATATTTGAAAGAAAATCAGGAAAATTTAAAGAATTCCATTTTTGTAGCTTCTGTTATTTTGATAATATCATTAATTGAAATGTTCTTAATGATGAGATCTTCTTTTCTATCTAGAATTAAAGAAGTTGGAATATATAGAGCGATTGGAGTAAAAAAATCAGATATATATAAGATGTTTATGGGAGAAATTATAGCAATTACTACCTTAGCAAGTTTGCCTGGATTAATTATAATGGCCTATATTTTAAAAACTTTATCCACAATTAAATATTTAGATGGTTTATTTTTAATTAATTCCACAGTTCTTATTATTTCTATTATTTTAGTGTATGGATTTAATTTGTTAGTAGGCCTTCTTCCTGTATTTAATACAATTAGGAAAACTCCAGCTCAAATTCTATCTAGACATGATTTAGATTAAAATAATAAAATATTGAAACAAATTATAAAAAATTAGATAGTAATATGAAAAATTGACAAGAATAGACTTGTCAATTTTTTAAAATTCATATTTGTTTTTATAATTGAGCTCTGTTAAATTAAAGACCAGAAACGGAGAAGAAATATGACTGATACAACACCATTTTATACATGTAAGTATGATAAAGCATTTAAAGAAATTATGATGAAAGAAGAAAACTTTAATATCTTAAAAAAAGTATTAGAAAGTATATTAGAAGTAAGAATAGAAGAAATTAAGTTACAACCATTAAATCTACCAACAGGAAATATCCACATAAAAGGAAAAGAAGTGGATTTATTAGTCATAACAGAGCAAGGAAAAATAGAAGTAGAAGTGAATACCTATTATAATGATTATGTAAGGGTAAGGAACTTTAGTTATATTACAAGTATTTATAATAATCAAGTAACAGTAGGAGAAAAATATAATGAAGATTCAATCTTTATCAATTGGATCACAAAAGAAAAAGATGCGCAAATGATTAAAAATACTCAACTTTATCGTGCTACTCAAGAAGGGATTAATTACGAAAAAATTAAAATATCAAAAACTTTATTAAATAAAAATATGAATATAGAAGATATTATAGACATTACAGGACTATCAAAAGAAGAATTAGAAAAGTTATAAAAAGTATTAACAAGCAAATCATTTAAAACTTATTTTAGGACATATCAATGCCCTTTTTTTCATATTCTTTTATAGGTGATAATGTTGAAAAAAATAATTCAAGCAATCATAATAATCATTTTGATATTACCCATCCATATAAAGGCAATTGATACTAGTGCTACATCGGCTATATTGATGGATATGGATAGTAAAAGAATTTTATATGCTAAGAATATTCATAATGTCAGAAGTGTAGCAAGTATATCAAAAATTATGACAGCTCTTCTTGCTGTAGAAAGTGGCAAATTACAGGATAAGGTTACAGTTGGAAAAGAAATTGAAAGTTCTCATGGCTCTGGTATCTATATTAAAGAAGGAGAAATATTGACATTAAATGATTTATTATATGGACTAATGCTTCGTAGTGGTAACGATGCCTCTTATGCTATTGCAAAATATGTAGGAAAAGATGTCGATTCATTTGTAAACATGATGAATGAAAAAGCACATTTGCTACAAATGAAAAATACAACATTTCATAATCCTAATGGTTTAGATGAAATCGATGGTAATTTTTCAACAGCTTACGATATTGCCTTACTTACAAGTGAAGCGATGAAACATTCTGAATATAGAAAAATAGTTGGTACAAAACAATATAAATTAAAAACAAATCTGAATGTTTATTCATGGACCAACAAACATCGATTGGTTAAAAGTTATAAATATGCTACTGGAGGAAAAACGGGATATACATTAAAAGCTAGAAGAACATTGGTTACAACCGCAAGTAAGAATCATTTAAATTTAGTAGTGGTAACTTTGAATGATGGAAATGATTTTAAAGATCATAAGGATTTATTTGAGTATGCTTTTTCAAATTATAAAAGTTATGAAATTCTTTCTAAAGGAAATATCCAAATATTAGATGATAACTATTATAAAAAGTATGATTTATATGTTAAAAACTCTTTTACTTATCCTTTAAGTGACAATGAAAAAGATTCTATTATTGTAAAATTTGAATTAGAAAAAAATCGAACAATTAAAGAAAATAAACAAGTTGGAGTTGCTAAAGTTTATTTAGGTGATCAAATGATTCATGAAGAAAAAATTTATGTTAAAGAAAAAAAGCAAAAAAAGACATTTTCTCAAAAAATAAAGGAATGGTTTCATGATTAATAAACTATGGTCTTTTTTTATCATAATTGGTGTTATATATGCTTTATTTACAGGTCATATAGAAGTTATTAATAATGAAATTATTGAATGTACTAAAAGTAGTCTTGATATGACTGTTAAAATTTTTCCAGTAATGGCACTTTGGTTAGGAATTATGAAAATTGCAGAAACTTCAGGACTTTTAAATAAATTAGCGACACAACTTTCCCCTATATTAGGAAAATTATTTCCAGATATTCCTAAAAATCATGAGTCATTAAGTTTAATTGCTTCTAATATTATTGCCAATATGTTTGGACTTGGAAATGCTGCTACTCCTTTTGGATTAAAAGCAATGGATTCTCTTCAGAAATTAAATGATAAAAAAGAAACTGCTAGTCGAAGTATGATTACATTTTTAGTATTGAATACAAGTGGTGTTACTATTGTTCCTACTACTATTATTTCCTTAAGACTTTTATATAATAGTGCTAGTCCGACAGATATTGTAGTTCCTGCTTTAATTGCAACTATAGCCTCTACATTCTTTGGCTTATTATTAGATCATTTTTTAGGTGAAAGGAGAAATCCATGACATATATTTCCAATTTAATAATTCCTCTTATGGTTTTATTTATTATTTTTTATGGAGTTAAAAAAAAAGTAAATGTTTATGATGAATTTTTATCTGGTGTTACAGAGTCATTTCCTATGGTAGCTAAAATATTTCCTTGTCTTTTAGCAATGATGTTAGGAATTAATATTTTTCTAAAAAGTGGAGTCCTTAATTTTTTTATAGAATTATTAAAGCCTATCTTTGATATTATTAGAGTACCCATTGAAGTTTTACCAATGATGATTATGCGCCCTATTTCGGGAACATCCTCATTGGCAATTTTAAATAATTTATTTTCTGATTTTGGTCCAGATAGTTTTATTGGTAGACTAGGCTCTGTTATTCAAGGGTCAACCGATACTACTTTTTATGTATTAACGCTATATTTTGGTAGTGTTGGTATTAAAAAAATAAGATATTCTTTATGGGCTGGTTTATTTGCTGATGTAGTTGGAATTATAACTTCTATTATGGTAGTTCACTTCTTCTTTGGATATTAACTTGTCAATGATTTTGAATTTTTGTATAATGTTTCTAGGTGATAAAATGGAACGTTTACAGAAAATAATTGCTAGTAGTGGATATACTTCTAGAAGAAAAGCAGAAGAATTAATTTTAAAAGGAAAAGTAACAGTAAATGGGAATATTGTAAGAGAACTTGGTACAAAAGTAGATAAATCAGATTGGATTGAAGTGAATGGATATAAAATTAATCAAGAACAAAAAGTCTATTTTTTATTAAATAAACCGAGAGGAGTTGTTACAACTACTAGCGATGATAAAGGAAGAAAAACAGTAGTTGATTTAATTGATACTGATAAAAGAATTTATCCAGTAGGAAGACTAGATTATGACACAACAGGGGTTTTATTATTGACAAATGATGGGGAATTATCGAATTTATTAATGCATCCAAAAAATAATATTGATAAAGTTTATATTGCAAAAGTAAAAGGATTAATTGGTAAAAAGGAATTAACAACTTTAGCGAATGGTGTTTATATTGATGGTAAAAAAACGGCTAAGTCAAAAACTAGAATAAAGAAATATGATAAAAAAACAAATACTTCTATTGTAGAAATTACAATTCACGAAGGAAGAAATCATCAAGTAAAGAAAATGTTTGAAGCAATTAATTATGAAGTTTTAAAATTAAAAAGAGAACGTTATGATTTTTTAGATGTTCAAGATTTAAAATCTGGTGAGTATAGAATGTTAAATCCTAAAGAAGTAAAAAAATTATATAATGATTCGATGAATTCCTAAAAACTGTTTGATAGATTATTTAGTTATGATATAATCTTGTTAGAAGGAGGAATTATGAAAAAAGGTTTAAAATTTTTAGTTGTATTACCAATTGTATTCTTAACAGCTGGGTGTGGAGCTGAAAAAAAAGAAGTAGTGAATCATTGTGTTTTAACTAGCACAAGTACTACTCAAGGATATTCAGTTAATTCTACTTATGATGTTTACTCAAAAAATAATGTGGTTAGTAAAGTTGTTACAGAGGAAGTTGTAGAATCTGATAATGAAAGTGTTTTAAGTTACTTTGAAAAATATTTAAAAGAAACTTATGAATCGCAAAATGAAACTTATGGTGGTACTACAAATAAAGTAACTAACGAAAATGGAAAAGTTACTTCATCAACTACAATTGATTATTCAAAAATGGATCTTGATAAATTTGTAAAATCAAATACAGCTTTGAGTAGTTATGTAAATGATAAAAATCAATTAACTAAAGATGGTGTAATTAGTCTTTATGAATCTTTAGGCGCTAAATGCGAATAAAAAAACGTTGAGGTTTATTCTTCAACGTTTTCAATTTTTATAGCATTTACAGGACAACCTTCTAGAATATCTTTTACTTCCTCTTGTTCTGTTTCGCTCATTTCATTGATTATATTTTTATCTTCTTTTGTATAGGCAGCATCATCCCCCATATCAAATACTTCAGGATTTGTTCCAGCACAGAATCCACAACCAATACAAATGTCTTTATCTACGATTACTTTTTCCATATTTCCTCCTACAGTCATTATAAAAAAATTTTGAAATAAGTTCAAGTACTAGTTTAAAAAATAGTCAAATTATGATATGATTATCCTAGGTGATGTCAATTGAGTAGAATGGATCGATATTATAAAAACGATACTACCAATTTAAAAAAGAGAACAAGTCGTAATCAACAATTATATGATAGTATCTATGAGGATAATAATTATAGTAATATAGAAGGTATTGCTACTATTGACAAATCCAATGAGATTGATATCACAAAGATTAAGAATATGTTAAAAAATAGGGATGATTTATCACCAAAAAGAGAGTTATCTAAGTATGATGATAAAAAATTTGAATTTCCTAAATTAGAAAATTTTGAGGAAGAAACTGATCGTGTATACGATATTAGAGATATATTAACAAAAGCAAAAACAAATAAAGAAGAAGAAAAATATCAATCTTTAAAAGATTTAAATATGGATTTTTTGAAGGAAATGAAGGAACAAAAAAAGAAAAATGAACCTAATCTTGGTGATATGGTAGATACTATTACAAATACTAGTAAATTAAATAAATTATCTGATCATGAGTTAGGATTGGATATGTTTTCTGACTTAAAATCTAATGATAACACTGTAATAGGTGCAAAAGATTCTGTAAGAGCAATTTTAGAAGAAGCGAAGAAAAACGATTTAGCAAAAAAACAAGAAAACACTAGTGCTAATTTAGATCGTTCTTTCTTTACCTCAAGTATGAATTTTACAGATGATGATTTTGAGCAAATTGCTGAATTAAATAAGCAAGTAAAGAAAAACAATGTAACAATAAAAATTTTAATATTTATTGTTATTGTAACTATGACAGTGGGAGCTATACTCTTAGTTTTCCATTTTCTTAAGTGATACTTTTTGTATCTTTTTTTTATAAAAAATTGTAATTGTAATAATAAATGGAATTATAATAAAGAAAATTCCCATAATCAGTGGATAATACTTTGTTGTAAAGAATTCACTAAAAGTATTATTTTTAAAAATATATTGACTGAAATACATAATGATAATAATAATGATAAAATTTAGCTTATTTTTAATTTTAAAAATGTCTTCTATAGATTTTGACGTATAATAAAATCCAAATAATGTTGGAACAAATAATCCAATAATCCATTGTATAGATAAAGTATTTTCCATTCTTTCAATAAAACCTCCGATGAATACTCTTTTTAAAATATGATAAGAAGAATATTGATATAGAGAAGTTAATTCTATTCCAAAAACTGCTAAAGTAAAAAACATAATAATAAAAATTAATGTATTAGTGACTAAATAAGTAATAATAAGATAACGATTTAGATTTTTTCCTTCTATTTGATTTCTTGGAACAATCAAAATTAAAAAAATTGGTAAAATCATATAAGAAACATAATTATAAATACCTTTTAAAACAGGAGTAATTCCATTTTCTAGAATTGGTTGAATATTCGTTAACTTAATTTGACTAGCAAGACCTAAGGCACTAATGATATATAAAATAATAGCAAAATAAAATAAAATAAATGTTGTTCGAAATAATATTCTAGGTCCTTTAATAATTAAATAGATACTAGGAATAATAAAAATAACTGTAATAAACCAAGAAGGAGTATTGTATAAATATTGAGAACTTACAAAACTTGTTAAATTCCAAAAAGTGATCAAATTAAAGCTAATTACAAACAAGAGAAGGAAAATACTAATTATTTTTCCTAAAGTTTTTCCAAACAATTCTTCATTTAATTCATTGATGTTTTTTTGATTACTATTATTAAAAATATAAATGTACATCAAAATAATCGGAATACCTAATATGGTGGCAATTGGAGGAATCATCCAAAAATTGATTCCTGCAATTGCTAAACAACTTTCTGCTCCAATACTAAGGAAACAAGAAAACATTAAAAATCCTATCATAATACAAAATTGTGAAGATTTAGTTCTCATTTTTTGCCTCCTTAATAGATTGTTTCGTGGATCCTTTTGTACTGATATTGATATTTGATTTTACTTTAATTTTCATATCTGGAAATATATCTTGATCCCAATCCTTAATTTTTTTATAGTATTTAGGATTTTTTTTATAGACTAAATTTCCAATTCCAATAACATCACTTTTTAAATCCTTTTGAATTAATTTCAAGCCTTTTTTCATTAATGATTCCACTTTATCATTGATTTCTTTTTCAATTTTATCAATAACTTTAGGATCTGTTAATTCTAAATTACAACTATTCTCTGTGATATCTCCAATTCCTTTTACAAAAATCGTTGCAATAGGTTTTCCATTTTTAAATTCAATACTTGTTTTTGAGGATACTTGAGATAAACTTGCTACTAAATAATCATCACCACATTTATCTTCAATAATCATTTCATCGATTCGATTCATCATCAAATTAATTCCACGACTTTCATTGTTAGAAGCAGATCCAATTAATTTATCATCATCAAAAATTGTTAAAGTACCTAATTTTAAAATCGCACTCGGACTTGATTTTTCCAAATTCTTATCATCAGAGCCTTTCTTTTCATCTCCTTCAATAGTAATTGTTGGTAACAAAGGATTAATTCCTTTTTTTAATAAGTTTTCAATAAATTTACTATACGTGACAGCAGCGCTAACAGCTTGTGATTCACTAGAAGATTTAATATTGATAGAAATTGTTTGTGAAGGAAATGTCTCTAAAGGAGATATAATTTGAATTATATCTTTTGCAGAGTAATCTGTTGCGATTGCGATGTAAAATCTTTTCGTCGATTCAGAATTTCTAAGAAGTAAATCTAAAATATCCATCAGTCCTTCTTTGGCGACTTCTTCAGATATTACAATGACAGCTAAATGTCCAATGTAAGTTTGTCTAGGATTTTCCAAATCGATATTTTTTAAAGCATCTGATATTGTATTTCCTTTCGCACTGTATACAACAGTTTGCGATTCTCCTTTCTCAGCACTTACTTGTCCTTTTTTAGAGTTCGCAATTAAAATACTAATTTCATATTCATCATCTTTTTTGTCAATTGCTAAAGCTGTAGAAATGGCAAGTGAGTTTAATTCATGATAATTCCAACAACCAGTCATAAAAAACAAAAGAAATAAAACAAGTATTTTTTTATTCATGTTGATCACCCAATTTTGTTTGATTTTTTTCAGCTAAATAACTAGGCCTATATTTTAGTTTGTTAAAAGGAAAAAGAATAACAGAATCTGACAATGCTCTAAAATTTAGAGGACTAAATGGCGCTAAATAAGGGACTTCGTCTGTTGTAACACTGGCTAACTTTGTAACAAAAATAATTCCGGCAACAACAATTCCAATTAATCCTGCTATGGTTGCAAAAATAATAAATATAAGCCGCCAAATACGCAAAGCATTTACAAAATCAATATCCGTAAATAATAACCCACAAATAGAAGTAATTGCTACAACAATAATAACAATAGGAGATACAATTCCCGCACTAACTGCAGCATCTCCTAAAACTAGGGCTCCAACGATACTAATAGCGGCTCCCATTGGAGATGGAATTCGAATATTACTTTCTCGCAAAATTTCAAAAGTAATCATCATCATAATTACTTCAAAAGCAGTAGGAAAAGGAACACCATCTTGTTGAATTGCTAAAGATATTAATAATTCATTAGGAATCATTTCTTGATTAAAAGTTGTAACAGCAATATAAAAAGCAGGAGTTAATATTGTTAAAAATAAGGCTAGACATCTTAAAATTCTAGTAAAATTTATATTGTCTGTTTTTTGATAATAGTCTTCTGGTGTATGGATAAAGTCTGTTAAAACAGTAGGAGTAATTAAAACAAAAGGAGAGTTTTCTACTAATATAACGATTTTTCCTTCTAATAAAGCAGTTGATGCAACATCTGGTCTTTCAGAACTTTTTATTTTTGGAAGAGAAGAAGGATTTTTTTCAATTAAAAAGTCTCGGATATATCCACTATCTAGAACCCCATCAATATCAATAGAATCAATAATTTTTTCAATTTTTTCGACTCTTTTTAAATCAACGACATCTTCAATAAAAGCGACGGATACTTTTGTTTTCGTTTTTCTTCCAACAATATGTTCTTTAAACCATAATTTATTTGTCTTAATTCTTTTTCTAATTAGACCAATATTAGTAGAGTAGTTTTCATTAAATCCATCCTTAGGTCCTCTAACAATTGTTTCGCTAGTACTTTCTGTAATTCCTCTATTCAAATTAGCCTTTGTTTCTATAGAAATTGCCTTTGTTTCTCCTTCGATAAAAATAATGGTATAACCACTGGCTAATTTATAATAGATATCTTCTAAATTTTCTTCGATATAAAGTTGACTATTATAAATACTGTTTTCTAGCATATGAAATAATGAATCAAAATTTTTTTCTTTTTTATTACGAACATAGTATCCGAGATCTTTCATTAGAAAATTACTAACTTTATCATCACTAGTAACGCTTTCTAAGTAAACATACATTAATTCCTGTTCCTTAGTTTTTATCAAACGAAAAACTAAGTCGGTACTATCTCCAAATTGCTTTTTAATTTCTTGTTTGATTTTATTTAATTCTTTTTCCATACAATCACCTTTTTTTAGTATTGCCAATTCTTACTAAAATATTAAAAAACTTTAAAAATTATAGTATAATAACATGTGGTGAGATTATGTATAAAATAGAAAAGCTAGATCATAAAGGAAGAGGAATTACTTTTGTAGATAATAAAATTACTTTTGTAGAAAATGCTTTAAAAGATGAAATTGTGGATATTCGTCTTCTTAACCAAAAAAAGAAATTTAATGAAGCAAAAGTTTTAAGTATTATTACAGAAAGTGTAGATCGTGTAACACCGATTTGTCCTTATTATAAGGATTGTGGTGGATGTAATTTAATGCATTTAAAATATGAAAAACAATTAGAGTATAAAAAAGAAAAAGTTAGTGAAATTTTAAAACGATATGGAAATTTAGAAATTAGTATAGATTCTATTCAATCGACTTATTGTTTAAATTATCGAAATAAGGTTACCTTACAAGTAAAAAAAGGACTAGGATTTTATAAAGATAATACGTATGATATTGTTGAAATTGATCATTGTGATATTGTAGAACCAAGAATTAATGAAGTTATTGAATCTTTAAAAAATGAGGATTTATCTGACATTTATCAAATTGTTATTCGTGTAAGTTGTGATGAAGTAATGGTTGTTTTTAAAACGAATGAAGATTTGAAATTAGATTTAGAGCAATTAAAAGTAGATACTATTATTATGTACAAAGATGGTAATTATAAAACTGTAAAAGGAAAAGGATATATTACAGAAACTTTAGAAAATTTAAAATTTATTGTTTCTCCTGATTCTTTTTTTCAAGTAAATACAACAGGAGCTTTATTATTATATAATCAGGTTTTAGAATATGCTTCTTTAACAGAAAATGAAAATGTATTGGATTTATTTTGTGGTACAGGTACTATCGGAATGTTTTTAAGTCGCAAGGCAAAAAAAGTAATTGGGGTTGAAATTAATCAGTATGCGATTGAAGATGCAAAAAAGAATGCTGAAATGAATGGTGTTTCTAATATAGAGTTTATTTGTGACGATGCTACCAATGTAAAATTAAATGGGATTGACGTTGTAGTAGTTGATCCTCCTAGAAGTGGATTAAATCCTAAAATTATAGAATATTTGTTAAATTTAAAATCAAAAAAAATAATCTATGTTTCTTGTGATCCTATGACTTTAGCAAGAGATTTAAAAAGTTTACAAGATGGTTATGATATAAAAGAGGTAAGTTTAGTAGATATGTTTCCGAATACTTATCATGTAGAAACCGTTTGTGTATTAGAAAAAAAATAATTTTAATTTAGTATTATTAACAATTTATTAAATTTTACAAAGAAAAATAACACAAACTAAAAATTTTAAATAGTTGAACATAAAACTCTAGGAATACTTCCTGTTAAATTTTGCTACCATGATTCATAATGAATTGTGAAAAGGAGAGATTTTTATGAATCAAGAAAAAATAGGAAAATTTATTTTAGAATGTCGAAAGAAAAAGAATTTAACGCAATCAGAGTTAGCCGAAAAAATAGGAGTAACCGATAAATCAATTAGTAATTGGGAAAATGGCAGAAATATGCCAGATTTATCTTTATTTAAACCACTTTGTGAAATATTAGATATTTCAGTAAATGATTTGATTAGTGGCGAAAATGTATCGCAAGATGAATATCAAAAAAAATTAGAGGAAAATATTATTAGTACCATTGATTATACCAATAAAAAAGTACTAGAAAAAAATAACATAATTGGTATTATTTTGATTACTTTTGGTGTTTTATTAGTGATTACAGCCTTTTCCATATTTCCAAGCGAAAGTAGTTGGGGTTCTATTTATTCAATATTTGGTGGAGTAATATCCCTAATTGGAGTTTCAAAATTTACTAGAAAATTAAAATTTCAAAAAAGATTTCTATTTAATTTTGGATATTTTCTTTTGTTTGTTATAATGTCACTTTTAATTGATTATATAAGTGTTGTTAATATGAAACAAGCTCCAAGATTTTCAATTTATAAAATAACGTCTGATTCATCGATTTATTATGATACATTATTTTATGATGTTGTAAGATGTAATAGAGATACCAAAAAGGAATATTATAAAGTAATGAAAAATCAATCTTATGATATTGAGGAAATTGAAAAATATTGTAAATAGTAAATATTTTTAGCAGATATAAAAATCTGCTTTTTTAATGATATAATTTCTGATAAAAAATGAAAGATATGTTATAATTATATGTAATCAATATATGTTGAATCAATTTATATAATGGAAAAAATGAATTCAAAAATTGACAATTTATAGGGGAAATTTATATGGGAAAAATCGCAATTATTTCAGATATTCACGGTAATTATACCGCACTTAAATCAGTTTTAAATGATTTGAAAAAGAAAAATATAACTAGGATATATTGCTTGGGTGATGTAATGGGAAAAGGGACAAGACCAAATGAATGTTTAGATTTATTAAAAGATGTTGAAATGGTATATGGAAATTGGGAAGATTTTTTTAATAATAAAATGTATTCTAATGAGCTAGCAAAGAAAAATTACGACTTTCTTAATAAACAGATTTCAGTTGAAAATAAATCAAGATTAAAAAAACTTCCATTATGTATAGAAATATATATTAGTGGAAGATTAATAAGAATGTTTCATGCAACACCAAATAATGCTTGGGATAATGTTTTAGAAATTGATAGAATCGATAATTTGTATCAGCAATTTTTGCCTACCAAAAATACCACTTCAAATATAGCGGATGTTGTAATATATGCCCATACACATATGCAAAATATGATGAAATTATATAATAGAACATTAATAAATGTAGGCTCAGTTGGTAATGCATTTGACATCATAAGAAATGATGATAAAGATGCTTCTATTAATAATACAGTCAATGCTGACTATTTAATAATAGAAGGCAACATAGATAGTAAAGAGTATGATGATATTAGATTTGAATTTATATCTTTAAAGTATGATGTATCATTAGAATTAAAAGAAAGTAGATTAAATCCAGATTTAGAAAATTATTCTAGAGAACTGCTAACTGGAAAATTTAGAAATGTTAATAAATATTCTACTAATTTTATCTTATCTAATTATGATATATCAAAATTATGATATTCAAAAATATTAAAATCAATAAAATTTAATTTATGGAGATAAAATATGAAGATATTTGAAGTAGAAAATAGAACATCAACACTAATTAATAATTTACTAGAAGTATGGGAAGGTTCGGTAAAAGCAACTCATTTATTTTTATCAAATGAAGAGATAGAAAACATAAAAGATATGTTCCACAAGCATTAAAAGAAGTATCCCATTTAATAATTATGGAAAATGAAAATAATCAACCTATTGCTTTTATGGGAATAGAGGATAAAAAACTTGACATGTTGTTTATCAAAAATATTGAAAGAGGAAAAGGTCTAGGAAAATTATTACTAAACTATGGTATCAAAAATTATGATGTGAATGAGTTAACAGTAAATGAACAAAATCCAAAGGCAAAAGGATTTTATGAATATTTAGGTTTTAAAATATATAAGAAAACGGAATTAGATGAACAAGGAAATCATTATCCTATTTTATACATGAAATTAGAAGATTAATTTTATAAATCAATGAAAAGTGATTTATAAAGTGTAAAAATATATTTTTTATGTTACAATCTTAATTGTAAGAACGAGATAGTTTGGAATGGAGAGACAATTATGAAAAAACAAGAGGCTGAAGTATTAGCATCAGAAAAAGTGGATTTAATCATAGAATATATTACACAAATGCTTGATGATTCAACGAAGCTATCAGCAAGTATGGAATTTAATTCTGCTAAAATAAATGGTCAAAAAATGTGCACTTTAGATATTTATGTGCCAATAAAAAATTTTGAGAGGCATTTAAATCTTGATATTCCAAAAGATCATCAAAATATTATATTGAAAGAGTTTTTAAATCGAATATTAACTACTTTTTTATCTCATGAAACAATAGGCCCAACAAAATTTTATCAATTAAGATCAAGTAATTTTCTATTTGATGGTATCAAGATTGTTAATACAATTGGTAGTGAAATAAAAGTAAATATGTATGGAATAGATAAACAGATAGCTGATGAATATAATAAAGAATATGAAGAATATAGAAATAGCATTTTAGAGGATAATACTTCTAAAAAAAGAATTTGATTATAGCATGAGAAATTTTTTAAATAGTATCAGAACTCCTGATACAAATATGTCTATTGGAAATAAAATAATCAATACTATTCTAATATTTTTAATTGGAATAGTATTAGGCATCTTTTCTAAATGGTTAGATAACTTAAGTATAGATGATACAATTTGGTGGCAGTATATCATAGGAATATTAGACCTATGTAACATATTTTCTATGTTTGGAATATGGTTACTAATAGCTACTACAATTTCTGTATTTAGTAAAACACCATTAAGAGCAAGTATAAATGTATTTTTATTCTTTGTAGGTATGACAGTAAGTTATCATCTATATACAATTTATTTTAGTGGGTTTAATCCTAAAAGTTATATGATAATATGGTATATAATAACTTTAATAACACCATTACTCGCTTTTATATGTTGGTATGCAAGGGGCAATGGTAAAATATCATTAATTATATGTAGTGGGATATTAGCAGTAATGCTTATTAGTTCTTTTAGTATAGGAATGTGGTATTTTGACTTTAAAAGTGTAATAGATACAGTTTTATTTATAGGTATTATTGTGGTTTTATATACTAGTCCTAAAAAAAGTGTTAACAGTTTGCTTGGATCTTTAATATTGGCATTTGATTTTAGTGTATTAGTGTAATTTAAATTACAATTTAGTAATTTATATGGAGAATTAAGAAGATGAATGAATATATAAATTTAACTTTAGAGAACATTGATGAGGAACATATATGTTGTGCAATAGGAACTAAAAAGCATCAAGCAGGAGTTGATAGTAAAAAAGAATGGATAAAAAGTAAATTAAAAGATGGGCATATTTTTAGAAAATTAAATGCAAGAGGAAAGATATTTATTGAATATGAGCCATTAGAAACTGCATGGATTCCTATTAGTGGTAAAAACTATGAATATATTTATTGTTTATGGGTAGCAGGAAGTTTTAAGGGTAAAGGAATTGGAAAAGAATTACTAGAGTATGCAATAAACGATTCTAAAGAAAAAGGTAAAAGTGGAATATGTACTTTGGTTTCTAAAAAGAAAAAGCCTTTTATTGGAGAAAAGAAATTTTTTGAACATTATGGATTTAAAGTTGTAGATACTATTGGAGATTATGAACTATTAGCATTACAATTTGATGATAGCGAAACTCCTAGATTTAATGATAGTGCTAGACTTATGAAAATCGATAATAAAGACTTTACTATTTATTATAGTCCAGAATGTCCTTATGTAGAATACGAAGTAAATGAATTAACTGAATATGCAAAAGAAAATAATATTAAAATTAACTTTATAAAAATAGATTCATTGGAAAAAGCAAAAAATGCACCTTGTATATTCAATAATTGGGCTAACTTTTATAAGGGAGAATTTGTTTCAAATACAATATTAAATGCTACTTCATTTAAAAAGTTAATAGACTAAGTTTGCTCATGCATATAGAATATATTATAAATAAACATACGATAGTAACTATACATTGCAGTTATAGTCAGATGACACATGTTGAATGCGTATCAGTACTACATCGAAAAAGCCTTGAAAAATAAAGACACTAGAAAAAATGATAAATCAAAAATTTTATATAAATGAATGATTTTTATAAAAATTATAAGATTTATTAAGTAGTTTAAAAGAAAGTATATGTTTCTACATACTATACTACTTATGTAAAAAAACATAAATTAACTAAAAATTAATTTGAAATAAGAAAAAAAGATTATAATAAAATATTTTTAAAATTATCTATCTTTAAGCATAAAGGATAGATAATTTTTTTGATATAACCATTTTATTACATCTTCATTATACATTCTAAAAATACTTTCATAAATTAAAATATGAGAATTGAAAGATGAAAATTGATTCTAAAAAAAATAGAGGAAGGTGTATAATGAATAATTGTAATGATTATGAGAGAATAAGAAAAAAAATTGAAGAAGAAAGAAAAAAATACAAATTTTGTTATATTCAAGGCCCAACGGGACCAAAAGGTGCCAAAGGAGATGCTGGTCCACAAGGTGAGAAAGGAGAAAGAGGAATACCAGGTCCTACTAGTATTGATGTTGGTATTACAGAAACAATAGATTCATTTGAAAATGCTAAAGTAGAAAATGTTGGAACAAATGAAGATGTGATTTTGAATTTTAAAATACCTAGAGGAGAACAAGGAGTAGAAGGAAAAATTGGCCCACAAGGAATTCCAGGTCCAAAGGGAGAAAAAGGAGACATGGGTCCACAAGGAATAAAAGGAGAAAAGGGAGAACAAGGTCCATCGACTATTCAAATTGGAAATATCGAAACAATAGATCCAACAGAAGAAGCCGAGGTTATAAATGTCGGAACACCAGTAGATGTCGTTTTAGATTTTAAAATACCTAGAGGAGAACAAGGAGATATTGGACCAAGAGGATTGCCAGGAGAAATAGGAAGGACAGAACATATTTCTATAGATGAAACAGAAACTTTAGAACCAGGGGAACCAGCACAAGTAATGGATACTTTTGAAAATTGGGTACATCATTTAGCGTTCTTAATTCCAAAAGGAGAAAAAGGAGATGTTGGAGAAAGAGGTCCACAAGGTCCTGCAGGTCCTCCAGGAACAGAATTTGTATCTTCTTACGGAATTAGATATTCAATGACGGATACACAACTTACCTTACCACAAGGAACAGATACAGTAATTCCACTTCCTGAAAAAGGGGTATCTTTTCTTACAGAATATCCAGATGGTAATTCTATTAAGATAAAAGAAAGTGGAGTATATTTAGTATCATATCTATTATGTGGAGCAACAAATGAAGAATGTTCTATAACTATGTCTGTTAGAGCAAATGACATATTACAACCTGCCACAAGTGCAACTAGTGAATTTAGTGCTCAAATAATTAATAACATAAGCGGAACAACAATTGTTTCATTACAGCCAAATGATCTTATAACATTAAATGTTAAATCATCGAAAGCTGTTAATATTAAATTTAATGGAAGTACTAATGCAATGTTAAGTGTAACTAAAATACATTAAGAATAGAAAACTCTATTCTTTTTCATTACTTTCCTTTCAAAATTTAACATAAATTATTGTAAAGGAAGGTGATAATTATTCAAATAATAAATAATAATACGGTAGTTGTTACAACTAGTGATGAATTAAAACAAGCAGTAAGTGAAGATAATAATTATGATTATATTTATTTAGGAAATGATATTGTTGCTACCAGTGGGTTTATTATAAATAGTAAAAAAAGTAAAGTGACAATTGACGGAACATATAACAATACAAAATATACTTATACAAATAATTTAAGTTTAGAAGCAGAAGTTATAAAAGTTAGTACAACTAACAAAAAAATCATATTAAAAAATATGAATATAGTATCTTCACATGGTTATGGAGTTGTATATGTTCCCTCTCATCCAAATTATTCTAATGTAATTGTAGAGTATAATAAAATAAATTTTAATGGAATAGAGCTTTCCTGTAATTATTATGGAACCACTAAGATTATTGATTCTGTTATAGAGGCAAAAGATACTAATAATGTTTCAGTACAAAAGGTATGTGATTCAAATAGAATTATAATAGGTGGTACTTCAACAATAACAAGTAGTTCAAGCACTAATCAAGTTTTCTTCTTTAATGATGTTATACCATCTTCAGTTAAAATTATGCCTAATAGCAGAGTAAGTATTACAACTGATAAAGAATTTATGAATGGAACAAATAGAGTTGATTTAATCGTAGGCCATGGAGCAGAATTTATTTTAACAACTGGTAATGGATTTGCCAAAACGACAACACATGGTGCTAGAAATGTTTTAATAGAAGAAATGTCTAATTTTACATTTATTGAAAAAAGTCATCAAAGAGTTCCAATGTGGAATGTGTTTGGAGATTTTACAATAAAAGAAGGTGCGAGTGTTTCTGTTATCAATACATATATGACCACCCCTTCGGATAATTACAATATTTATTTCAAAGGTACCAATCAAAAGTTTATCTTAGATAATCCTAAATACGTAAATATTTATACAAAAAATGCAAATGTAGTATATACCAATAATCCTGTCGATTTTAAGTTTAGTTTTAGTAGAATTAATATGTGGCTATATGCTCTTGATTATACTTCTGCTTGTACCATTGATGATACCCCAGCATTCGAATGGTACAAAGAAAATACACCAGTTAAAATAAACGGTGTATTAAATAAAGATAGTACTACTATAACATCTCATAATTTTACAGATACCGAATTAAGTTCATTGCCAGATATAAGTAATTTTTCATTTCAAAATAAAAAAATATTAACAGTAGGAATATTAAAAATAAATGTTCATCCAATTACAGATTCTACAAATACCATTTCAGGTCATACCATACCATATGCAAATGTCAAAATAGAATATGATAATAAAACTTTAAGAGTATCAGCAGATGAAAATGGTTTTTTTGAGACAAATATTGATTCTGTTATTCCAGATGATACAAGAATTAAAATAACATCTTGTTTAAATAGTTGTTTTACTGAAAGAAAAATAACAGTACCCTTTCTTGGAGAACTAACTTTATTGACATCAACAGGAAATATTCCTTTTAGTATGATTCCATCATCTACTAATCCAATTGTTTTACCTAAAAAAAATGAGACAGTAGTAACAGTAATTGATAGTAGAGTAAATAGTTCGAATTGGAAACTATATATAAATTATACAAATCCAATGATAGAGAGTAGTGGTAAAGTATTAATTGATTCATTATTTTTTAAGAAATTTAATAATGAAGAAATAACCTTAAAAACAAATAAAAAATTAATATATGAATCGAATGATAATGGTGGAACCGTAAATGTTAGTAATATTACATTTTCTACTGATAAAGGATTATTTTTAAAACCTAGTAAAGATTTACTTGAAGATGAGGATTATTCTACATTAGTAGTTTGGAGTGTTGAGGAATAATGTTTTTACAAAAAAGAAAATGGATTTATTGTAATGAGGTGATTTATGAGAAATGATTATCTTTATATTAGATTGTGTAGTAATGAAAATATGGGGTTAAGTAATTTAAAAATTAGACTAAAAAATAAGTGTAATAAGATTATCTTTGATGGAATAACAGATAATTTTGGAGAAGTTAAAATACCAATATGTGATAATGAGGTATATAAATTGGTAGTATATACTAATTTATCAATTGTACAAGTACCTTTAATAGCAAGAAAAAATAATCTTTATTGTATAAATATTGGTGGTCATAAAAGAAAAGAACAACTTGTTACGATAATATTAATGGATAAAAATTATCCAAATATAAAAATAGAAGGAGGTAAGATGATATTATGGCAAGACATACAATCCCAATAACTAATGGTAAAGGAAGTATTGAACTTGTTACAGGAACATATAATGCCCAAGCTTCTGCAGGTGGATATGATGCTTCTACACTGAATCCAAAAAGTGTAACTATTATAGATGGAACGGATACTTATGCTTTTACTATCAGTGCAACAGGAGTTTTAACACTTCATGTTACAGATAATGGTGATCCTAGTACTGGAGTCCAAATTATTGGTGCTAAATTTATAAGAACGAATAGTACAGGAACAATAGTTGGAAAAGAAATAACAACTAATACAGATGGAGATGCGGTATTTAATAATGTTCCATTTGCTGAATCAGGAAGTACTCCAATATATTATAAGCAAATATCAAGTGATGGTGGTCACACATTTGATGATACAGTGAAATCCATTACTATGACTGAAGCAGCTGAAACAGTACAAATAACAAACCCAACCGCTCCAGTTAGAAACTTTACATTAATGGATGCAAGTTTCCCAAATATACCAATTACAGATGGTCAAATAACACTTCAAGATAACTAATAAAAATAGTAGATTTCTATTTAGAAGAATCTGTATAATAATCATTAAAATAAAGTTTGATGATTAGACTGTTGACAAATAAATTTTGTTAATGGTCTTTTTTTGATTGTTATTAGTTATTAAACAGTATTATATTTAATTCTATAATGATTTCTAAATGAATTTTCTTGAAATACCTGTTAAAAATCCTTCTTATTAAATATATTATTTAATTTGTTTTTAGTATGATGTATCAAATTATTGAAAACTTTAAGTATTATCAAATTCTATTATCAGGTTCTAGTACCTTAGGAAAACGGAAATACGTTTAGAAATAAATTTGAGATATTAGTTAACTTTATTACAAACTATTAAATTTAATCTTTATTTATGATATAATTCCATTATGTATATAGTTGAGGAGTGATAATATGTCAAGTTTACCAATAGTTATTAAGTATTTAATTGTGTTTGGAGTATCTATGTTACCAATTGTAGAATTAAGAGGTGCGATTCCAATTGCAGAAGGCCTAGGATTAAACATTCTATTTTATTATCCCATTGCGATTATTGGAAATATTCTTCCTGTGCCATTTATTTTCTTATTCGCAAGAAGAATTCTTGAATGGGGAAAAGATAAAAAGGGCATTGGTAAATTTTTTACTTGGTGCTTAGAAAAAGGCAATAAAGGTGGCGAAAAATTAAAAGAATCTGCAGGTACAAATGGTATCTTCTGGGCTTTATTGTTATTTGTTGGAATTCCTCTTCCAGGAACTGGAGCTTGGACAGGTACATTGGCAGCAAGTTTTTTAAATTTAGATTTTAAAACAAGTATGAAAGCAATTACATTAGGTGTTATATTAGCCGGCATTATTATGTCGTTAGGAAGTAAAATTGTGGCTATTCTAGGCTGGACAGGAGTAATAGCAATCATTGCTATATTACTATTTATTGTTCTATTTTCTATCATAGTAAAAAGAAAAAAATAGAATTAGAAAATAGAGGTGTAAGATGGAAGAAATGAAGCATACAACTCCTGATAGAGGAGTTTTTAAAAATTTAAAATCCACTTTTAAATATGCAAAAAGTGGAAAAAAATACTTATACATATTTTTATTTTTAAATATCCTTTTAACCATTATTTCAGTGGTTGTGCCAGTAATTACTGCTAAAAGATTAGTGGCTTTAACAAATGGTTTATTTGAAAGATTACTAATTTTAGTTTTTGTTTTGTTTATTATTGAAATTTTTAGAAATATCAATAATTATTTATGTAATTTTGTTTATAGTAAGTTCTATTATGATGTAAGAAAAAATCTTCAGATTGAATTAACACGTGAAACTTTAAAAATAACACAAGAAGAATTAAATAATCACTCTAGTGGAATTTTTATTGAAAGAATTAATGATGATACTGATAATTTAACTGATATTTTTGTTCAATTAATTGATTATATAACAGGTATTATTGGAAACTTAGGAATTTTAATTACTGTTTTTTTTATTAATTTTTATCTTGGAATTGCTTATATAGTATTTATTGTAATTATTATTTTTTATAATAAATATTCTAGTAGCATTAATTATAAAAATAGAAAAAAATTGAAAAAAGTAAGAGAAAAAACAGGTGGTTTTATCTCGGAAATTGTAAGAGGGTCAAAAGATGTAAAAATTTTGAACGCCGAAGAATCTTTTTTAGTAAAAGCAAATGAATATATGAAAGAAACAAATCAAGAATCTTACAAATATCAAATGAAAAAAGCGAAACTTCGTTTATTTGGTGGTTCTATTAGAGATATATGTGATTTAAGTATTAGTATCCTGATTTATTTATTTTTAGTGTCTGGTGGACTTACAATAGAATCTACAATTATTATTTATAATTATCATTCTCAATTGACATGGACTGCAGATTGGATTGAAAGAATTTATGAAATTATTAAACAATTTAATTTAGCGGCTAATCGAATATTTGGAATTTTAGAGGAAACTGAATTTGAAAAAGAAAAATTTGGAACTAAAAAGCTTCATAATTTTGAAGGAAATATTGAATTTAAAGATGTTTACTTCTCATATGAAAACGATATTCCAATTTTAAAAAATTTAAATTTAAAAGTAAATGCAAATGAAATTGTTGGATTTGTAGGACCATCAGGAGCCGGAAAAACAACTATTTTTAACTTAATTAGTGCTTTAAATAAAATTGATTCTGGTGAAATTTTATTAGATGGAATAAATATTAATGAACTTGATAAATCTTCTATTCGAGGAAATTTATCTGTCATTAGTCAAAATGCCTATATATTTAATATGAGTATTATGGATAATTTAAAAGTAGTGAAAATGGATGCTTCAGAAAAAGAAATAAAAGAAGCTTGTCATTTAGCCTATTTAGATGAATTTATTGAATCATTACCAGAAAAATATAACACTATTGTAGGAGAAGGTGGTGTTACATTATCTGGTGGACAAAAACAAAGACTTGCTATTGCAAGAGCACTACTTTTAAAAACAGAAATTTTACTATTTGATGAGGCTACTAGTGCTTTAGATAATGAAACTCAATCTAAAATACAACAAGCAATTAATAATTTAAAAGGAGAATATACGATTTTAATTATTGCTCATCGACTTTCAACAGTAATGGATTGTGACAAAATATTTGTTATTGAAGATGGAACTGTAGAAAGTGTTGGAAAACATCATGAATTAATGAAAAATAGTAAAACATATCAAAAATTATATAAAAAAGAATTAGAAAATATTTAGGAGTTTGTAGTATGAAAAAGAAGTATCAAAATTACATTAATGTGGATCATTCCTTTGATCGATTAACAATGTTAGGGGTTTTTGCTCTTATTATTGTAATTTCCGGAACATTTGGATTTTTATATGAATATATATTTTACTTCTTTAATGGAGGAATGAAAGAATTTTATTGGCGAGGAGGAAATTTCCTTCCTTGGATTAATGTTTATGCAACAGGATCTATTATGATTTATTTTTTAACGTATAAAAAAAGAAAAAACCCCATTCAAGTATTTTTAATTAGTTTTATCTCTTCTGGAATACTCGAATACATATCAGGACTCGGTATGTATATTATTGGACATGGTATGAGATGTTGGGATTATAATTCAGAAATATTAAATTTTGGTAATATTAATGGATTTGTTTGTTTAAGAAGCGTTACATTTTTTGGACTTTCTGCTTTGCTTTTAATCTATGGGATTGTTCCACTTTGTTTCTTTCTTGCCAAAAAAATGAATAAAAAATTATTTTTGACAATTAGTTTTACTTTATGTACAATTGTTTTAATTGATGAATTTTATAATTTACTATTTGCTCGAATTTTTCATCTTCCAAGAGCATCTAAAATTTATAAAAGTTTAGGAGTTAAATATGTCAAATTTAAATAAAGGGGATATTTATTATGTATGCTATTAAAATATTTTTATTAGAATTATTGTTGTTATTTGTTTTATGTTTTTTTGGAACAATTGTAATGAATGTTTTTGGAATGGTTTTAAATGTGGACTATTCTAATACGTCTGGAATTAAAGTTGGCTTTTGTTCTTGGATTATTTTATTAATTTCTGATTTATTTTTAAAATTAACTAATAAGAAAAAATAGTTATATTAAAAATATTTTATTATGACTACATCGTTATTTAACCGGTGTAGTTTTTATTTATTTATTTTGAATTGTAAAAAAAACTTACATAAAATTAAAAAATGTGGTATGTTTATAAAGCTGACCAAAATGTCTAGCTAGGAAAGGAAGTAAATTTATGCAAAAAGCAGATTTAGGAAAAGATAATATTAATAAACTTTTACTATCATTCGCAATTCCTTGTGTAATTAGTATGTTAATTAATTCAGTTTATAATATTGTCGATCAAATTTTTATCGGAAAAGGGGTAGGAACATTAGGAAATGCTGCTACGAATGTTATATTCCCATTAGTTATCGTTTTTAATGCTGTAGCAGGTTTAATTGGAAATGGAGCTGCAGCAAATCTTTCTTTAAAATTAGGAGAAGGAAAAAAAGAAGAAGGAGGAAAAATAGTAGGATCTGCTACAACAATATCATTTATTGTAGCTGTTATTTTAAGTATTATTGCCTATATTTTCTTACCAAAATTAGTATATATCTTTGGATGTACAGAAACAGTTTATCAGTATGCAGTAGACTATGGTAGAATTATTATATTAGGAGCACCTTTTATGATTATTTATTCTAGTTTATCACAATTAATTAGAGCAGATGGTTCTCCAAAATATTCAATGACCCTATTAGTAATAGGAGCAATCATCAATATAATTTTAGATCCTATTTTTATCTTCGGATTTCATCTAGGAGTAAAAGGTGGAGCATATGCTACAATAATTGGACAAATTGTATCATTCGTTATGGCTATTTTATATTTAAGAAAAACAAAAACAGTCAAATTAGATCGTGATTCTTTCAAAATAGATCGTAGTATTCTTAGAACATTAGGATTAGGATTATCTTCATTTATTACACAAGCAACTGTATTAGCTTTATTTGTTTTTATGAATAATATGATGACGAAATATGGCGCAAATACAAAATATGGTGCTGATATTCCCTTATCTGTATATGGAGTAATTTCTAAAATTAATAGTTTATATATTTCTACTATCTTAGGAATTTCTATTGGAGCACAACCAATTATAGGATTCAACTATGGCGCTGGAAATTATAAAAGAGTAAAAGAGACATTGAGAAAAGTTTTAGTGATTAATTTCTTAGTAGGACTAGTATTTAATATTATTTTTTATGCTTTCCCTAAAGAAATTGTTAGTATATTTATTTCCAATATAGATCCAAGTTATCATTTATTCTTAGAATTTGCAGTAATTATTTGTCATACCTTCTTAATTGTGATGGGATTAAATTTCTTAGAAATGACAACTTCTATTGTTGTTCAATCTTTAGGAAATGTAAAAAAAGCAACAATGGTTTCCTTTATTAGACAAATTATTTTATTTATTCCACTTGCTTGTTTCTTATGTATTATTGGTAATAAAGGAATTATGGGTGTATTAGAAGCAGGACCTATTGCGGATTCTATTACTTTTGTAATTGCCATATTTGTCCTTGTAAGTGAATATAAAAAATTATCAAAATTTGAAGAAGCAGACATTATAGAAGAGTCTACTCATACTCATCATCAAGGTGAAAAAATTGTTGTTACAATTTCTCGTGAATATGGTAGTGGTGGCAGATATGTTGGTAAATTATTAGCAGATTTATTAAATGTTAATTTTTATGATAAAGAATTAATTATGCTTGCTAGTAAAGATTCCGGTTTATCAAAAAAATATATTGAAAATAGTGAACAAAAATTAGTTAGCGCTAAATTTGAAAATAATAACGATGATCGTATTTTCATCGCCGAAGAAAAAGTAATCAAAAAATTAGCAAGAACAGAATCTTGTGTAATTGTCGGTAGATGTGCTGATTACATATTAAAAGATAAGAAAGATGTCATTAAATTATTTCTATATAGTGATGAAAAGCATAAAGAAAATAGAGCTGTTAAATATTATGGATTAGACAAGAAAAAAGCTTTAACTACAGTAAATAAAATAAACAAACAAAGAGCAAAACATTATAAATATTATACAGATCGTAATTGGTATGACTTTAATAATTATGATTTGGCTTTAAATGTTGATACTTTAGGAGTAGAAGAAACTGCTAAATTTATTAAAGAATTTATTGAAAAAAATATAAAATAGTAAATTCTATTATACGAATTATTAAAAATTGAAAAAAGAATATTCAAAAATGGTAAGAATTAACTTACCATTTTTTAAAAACTATCATTTGTTTTTAAAATTGAACTCTGTTAAATTAAAGACCAGAAACGGAGAAGAAATATGACTGATACAACACCATTTTATACATGTAAGTATGATAAAGCATTTAAAGAAATTATGATGAAAGAAGAAAACTTTAATATCTTAAAAAAAGTATTAGAAAGTATATTAGAAGTAAGAATAGAAGAAATTAAGTTACAACCATTAAATCTACCAACAGGAAATATCCACATAAAAGGAAAAGAAGTGGATTTATTAGTCATAACAGAGCAAGGAAAAATAGAAGTAGAAGTGAATACCTATTATAATGATTATGTAAGGGTAAGGAACTTTAGTTATATTACAAGTATTTATAATAATCAAGTAACAGTAGGAG
>ERZ827522.489-NODE-489-length-49744-cov-4.112963_pt1 | contig 49744 bp, 44 predicted proteins | sample MGYA00519580_ERZ827522 | MGnify/ENA primary metagenome ERZ827522 (study PRJEB31778, sample SAMEA3449340) | human gut metagenome | biome: human gut; feature: human-associated habitat; material: faeces | place: United Kingdom | collected 2010/2012 ... | reverse complement strand
TGAGCCGCACATGGGAGATGGTGGACCCGCCGCAAAGCAACGTGACCGCCGACACGCTCACCCGACTGCTCAGCCCATTGGCGGACTGCGACCGCAAGCGCGTCACCGTGCTCTACCGGATGCTGCCGCCCGACAAGACCATGTTCATGGCCGAACAGAACCGGCAGAAGGCAGCCAACCAGGTCAGCCAGGAGAAACGCGCCACGGTGAGGTCCATGAGCCAGATAGGCAAGGCCAACCGCCAGGCCGTCGAAACGAACCAGGGCGCGGTCATGGTGTTCTTCGGGATGCTCGTCACCGTCACCGTGTCCAGGGGCGAACAGGAAAGCCAACGACTCGAAGCCGCGTCACGCGCCGTGGAACAGGCCGCAGGCGGCGCGAAGATCGACCTGCGCCCCTGCTACGGGGCACAGGACACGGGATTCGCCGCAAGCCTGCCCCTTGGATTGAACGTCAGATCATACACTCCAGCCGGCCCCCTCGGCCGGCTCCTGTCCTGAACGGAGGACACATGATGCCGATGCCATGGAAGCCGTCGAAACGGAAGGGAACCATGCCAAGCGCCACGGCCACGGACCCCGTGGCACGCATGGAATCCATGCTGCTCGGTCCGTTGAAGGCCAAACCGGACGAGCCCGTGCCCCCGATGCCGTGGCGGGGGAAACGCTCGCGTGGAGGCGGCTATGCGGCCCTGATGCCCACGATAGACGAGTTCTTCGGCACGTCGAACCAGGTGTGCGGCGGGTTCTGGCCGTTCGGCACCGACATGGCCCTGCCGGCCGAGGGGGTGCCGGTCGGGCGAAGCCTGATGACGGGTGCCGGCGTGTGCTGCGACCCGATCAGCTGGTTCAAGGCCGGCATCATCAAACAGCCCTCTATGTTCCTGCTCGGCCTGCCGGCCATCGGCAAGAGCACGTTCGTGCGCCGCGAGGTGCTGGGACTGAGCGCCCTGGGCATGAACGCGATCATCCCCGGCGATCTGAAGCCCGACTACGCCTCACTGGTCAACATGCTCGGCGGCCAGGTCATCCGGCTGGGAGCGGGCATCGGCGTGGTCAACCCCCTGGACCCCGGCGACCTCCATTATGCGCTGCAACGCTTGGAGGGCAAGGCGCGCAAGGACCTGACGGACTACTACAACGACACGAGGGCGGCGCTCATGGAGGTGCTTTTGACGATCATGCGCACCGGCCGCGAGGCCGACGACGTGGGCGGTGCCAGGGGCGTGACCGCACGCGAATCCGATATCCTTTCCGTGGCCGTGCGCGTGCTCCACGACCGGCACGGCGACGACCCGCAGCCTCCCGTCATCGCGGACCTGCGAGACCTGCTGCGCGAAGGGCCCGACGAGGTGCGTATGGCGGCGGTCTGGGACGACCCGGAAAACGACGAGCTCTACAGGGCGCAGGTTCGCGGCCTTCTGGCCGACCTGCACGGATTCTCGAACCGCATGACGAAGTTCGGCCGTCTGTTCGGCGACCAGACCACCGCGCGCATCGACCTGTCCAGGCCCGTGGACTTCGATATCAGCGCCCTGGCCCAGTCGGGCGACGATGTGGTCGCCGCCGTGCTGGCGACCACATGGACGAGCGCGTTCGCCGCGAAGAACGCCGCCGACGTGCTCGCCGAGGAGGGATTACAGCCCCGGCGCAACCACGTGATCATCATGGACGAGATGCACCGCGCTTTGCGCGCCAGCCCCCTCATGGTCGAAAAGCTCGACCTGCTCACCCGTCTGAACAGGCAGTGGGGCGTAGGCCAGATCATGATCACACACACGTTCAAGGACCTGATGTGCATGGAGACCCCGGCGCAGAACACCAAGGCGCGCGGCTTCGTGGAACGCAGCGAGATCAAGGTGCTGGGCGCTTTGAGCCGCATCGAGGTGGACCGCTACCTGCGCGGCGAATGCGGACTGCCCGTATCCCGGCGCGAGGAGGACATGCTGGAGGATTGGGCCACGCCCGTCAACTTCGGCTCCGACGCCTCGCACAAGGGTCTGGGCCGTTTCCTGATCAAACTGGGAGGACTGCCCGGAATCCCCATCAACGTGGAGATGTGCCCGCTCGAAAAAAGCGGGTTCAACGATACGAACCTCAAATGGCACGCCTAGAAGGGAACCCTGCGATGACAGACCACCTCGCCACCGGCATGAAACGCATGATCCGCACCGTGGCACGCTCCGCATCCCTCTCCGACCGGCTCGGCGAGCAATCCCGGCTGCTGCGGCTGACGGGCAACCGCAGCACTCTCGACTTCCGCCCCGCCGAGCACGGCGCATCCTCATGGGACTTCGAAATGTCGATAACCCCCACCGAGCCCAAGCCGTACGGCAATGCGGAAACCCGTGAACCCGTATGGCGTGAGACGGTCGATTCCGCCACCTATGGCGAATCGAGGGCGCGGGTCGCGCACGCCGTCGAAACGTTCAGAATATACGACAACACCGGCATCCTGCCGGAAACGGAAAACCGGTGAAAGGACCACGATGAACGACGCCGCACTGCTCGACTCGCTGCACGCCGCGCTGCGCAATCCCGACCTCGCATGGTACACGGAATTCCATGCCGGCGAATCCATCGTCGCCGGCTACCTCGATTCCCTGACGGACCCGTATGACGACGATGCCATACAGGTTCCCGAGGGCTGGTTCCGCTACTCGGCCGTCACCCGTGAAGGCGACCACGCCCTTCCATGGATGGAGCACTGGAACGAATACGAGTATTCGATCACCCATCACATCGATTGGAACGGCAAAGGGTTCACGCCATACGACCTGTACTGCACACAGGACCTCACCGGCATGATCGCCGACGGCTCGCTGGCCTCGATCCGGGAGGACGCGCGAACCATATTCAGGGACCGGCCCCTGACGGACGACTACCTTTTCGCCAACTCCATCTGGCCCGAACCGGAACTCCTCGGCCTCGTGGACGACCTGACCGGCCGCACGGGACGAAACCTGTAAGAACCCTGTAGACGCCATGCCCCACCCCGCCATGGCCTTGGACTGATGATCGGGGTCATGGCGGGAACAGCGGGTTGCCGCCGAGGATTGTCAAGGAGCCGAACATGCCTTTGGAGAACACCGATGCCGAAGAGCGGATCACACGGGAAACGATGATCGGATGGATCGAGCATTGGGGCGAATCGTATGACGACGTGCGACCCGATGACGGTGCCATGCGGCTGGCGAACCGCGTCATCGAATACAACGCGGCGACTGAAACCATCGAGGCGTTGCGGAACCCCGATGCCGTGTACGACGAACTGGCATCCATCCTCCAGCCGGTGCTCTCCTCGATGGACGGCACCTATTTCGCGGGCTCCGAATGGTTCGCCGGCGAAGTGGACCGCATGGAAGCGGACCGCATCAACGGGGAGCAGCCGGAAGAAACGGACGGCCTGGCCTCCGAAGAACCCCGCATCCCGTTCATCGTGGAGAGCGAGGCCACAGCCGCCGATACGGACGAACCGCCGTTGGACGAGCTGATCACCGCAGCCACACACGAATATCTGGACTCAGGCATGACCTACGACGGATTCTCGGAACATGTGCGCACCACCTGGCGCAACGCCGCCGCCTACGACTGGTCGAAGCTCATGGCCGAACCACGCTCCACGGGCGAATGGTCGTCCGACGCGAACCGGCTCGCCGTATTGGGCGTGACGATGCAGTTCGCGCCCGAATCAACATGCATGATGATCGCCAGCGACATACTGGCCGAGAACGCTCCCCTATCCCTTCCGGCATTGCGCGAACGCATCAACACGCCGGACGGCATGGTGAACACCGACCTGCTGTTTTCCCGGCTGATCGACAACGGCACCACGCCCGATCCGGCGCGCATCGACATGGCGATGGGGATCCTCGGCCCGTTGGAGGCCAACGCGCCGACGGACGCCTGCTACCGGATCATCGGCCTGAAGGCCATGCTCAGCCTCGCCATGGGCGACGGCGAGAAGGCGCGGGAACTCGCCGAACAGGCCATCGGCTACGACGCCTCGGACCGGTTCGCGTCAAGCGTGCTCGACCGTCTGCCGGAAACCGATCCCGCCATGGAGGCGGCGAACGTGTGGGAGAACGGCGGGCATCTGGGCCGCTGACGGGTGGCGTAGACGCCGTACCCCGCGATGCCACCGGTCCGGCCGGATGATGGGAGTCGCCGCCGCCATCGAAGGCGCTGGTATTCCCCGAATGAAAGGACCATCATCATGCCACAGTCAATGCAAGTGGTTCGCGGTCTCCTCGCCGCGAACCCCGATTACTGGCCGGCGAAAACCAACGCGGACGGCACCACGAGCTCGGCGTACCTGCGCGCCACCGTGTATGAGGACCGCCCGCGAGTCCGTCAGAAGGACGGCAGCTATACGGACAATCCGCTCGGCCCGGTGAGAACCACCGTGAAATTCTGGGGCCAGGCTGCCGAGCTCCTGCACGGCATGGATTTCCGCCAGGGCGACGCCGTGGTGGCGACCGGCCGCATGGGCGATCCCGACGCCTTCATCAGCCAGAAGGACGGCAAGGCATACGCACGCCCGGTCGTGATCGGCGATTCCATGCAGATCGATTCCATCGTGTCCCAGCGCATCCAGCTCGCCCGCGAACGCAAACGCCAGAACAAGGAACAGGCCGGTGCCGTGGCCGATGCCGGGCGAACGGATCCATGGACGGACCAGGTTGACGCCTCGCGCGGCGAATACGTTGGCGACGGCGTTCCCCGCACTTTCAACGGCGAGCCCTTCGAACCGCTGTCGGGCTATCCGACACCGGGCGCGGCCCCCGCTCCGGCGGACCCTGCGGCACCGGATTTCCTTTCCACCCCATCCGATTTCACGACGGGCAACGCCCGCTAGCCATGACGCAAGCCCTGGCGCATCGACGGCGGGACCGCTTCCATCGGTTCCGCCGTCATGCTTGAAAGGAGAAATGAATCTTGGCCGACGTCGATCCGAAACTGCAATCGAACCGAGTGAAGGATCTGGGCGGCACGGTCCGTCCCAGCCGCAAGATCGAACTGGCGATCATCGTCGCGGTGTCCCTGATCCTCACGACGTTCGCCCTCGTGTGCTCCCATGCGGGGCATCCCTTCCAGATCTTCGCGCTCATGTACCTGGTCTCCGGCCAATGGTCGCTGACCGCAGGCCAGTGGGCGCTGGCCGTGGCCGTGCTCGTCGTACTGGCCGTGGCGTGCGGCGTGGGCGCGTGGCTGATCGCCAGCAAGGCCGTGCCGTGGGCAACCGGCGCCAAGGCACGCACCCGCGTGGACGTGTACGCGCCTGCCATGGGCCATGGCGAGGCCGTGGAGAAGGTGACGCGCCAGCGCGCCGAGGCCATGGCGTCAAGGCTCATAGAAGCGGACCACTGGCGCAAGGGCATGTCGCCGGGATATCCGCTGGGGCTCAACATCGTGGACAACACGTCGATGTACACCAGCTGGGAGGACATGGCGATCGTTCTGGCGGGCCCACGTTCCGGCAAATCCCTGTGCTACGCGATCCCGGCCGTGCTCTCGGCACCGGGCCCGTGCCTGGCGACCTCGAACAAGGGCGACATCCTCGACGTGACCGCCCCGATCCGCAGGCTCGACCATCCGAACGGCCGGATATGGACGTTCGACCCCGAACGCATCGCGGACCCGAACCGGAAGAGCGCGCCGTGGGTGTGGGACCTGATCGCCTCGGTGCAGTCCATCGCCGACGCGAAACGCATCGCCGACTGCTGGCGTTACGCCTCGGGCCAGCCGCAGACCGGCGGCGACGACTTCTTCCCCGGCACCGCCGCCCAGCAGCTCGCCGACTACCTGTTCGCCGCGCATCTGGGAGGCCGTTCCGTGTCCGACGTGTTCAGGTGGTGCTCCAACGAGCGCGACACGTCGCCGGCCGACATCCTGAGCGAATACCCGCGCTACGCGGGCATCGCCTCGCGCGTGTCCAGCGTGATCGCGCTGACGCCGGAAACCCGAAGCGGCGTGTTCGGCAGCCTTCAGACCATGGTCGCGTTCCTCGCGGACCCCGAGATCATCGACTGGATCGACCCGCACCGGGATACGAATGGGAACATCGACGAGCGGCGCGGCCTGTTCGACCCCTACGAGTTCGCCACGAGCGAGGACACCCTGTACCTGCTTTCCGCCCAGGGCCGTCCCTCCACCGCGTTGACCGCCAGCCTGACGGCGGTGGTGGCGTTCACCGCGTTCCAACGCGCCCAATCCGAGTTCACCGGCAACAACCGCCGTCTGCCGGTCCCGTTGTGCTGCGTGCTGGACGAGGCCGCGAACATCTGCCGCTGGCCCGAACTGGCCGACGTGTACTCGTATTTCGGTTCGGCGGGCATCCCGATCATGACGATCTGGCAGAACCCCGACCAGGGCAGGGCCGCGTTCGGCGAGACGAACTTCGGCTCGCTGTTCAACAACGCGAACATCACCGTTTACCTGGGCGGCATCAAGGACGCGAAATTCCTCGGCGAGATCAGCCAGCTGGTGGGCCAGAGGGAGATCGTGCGAGGCAGCGTCAACATCGACGGCACCGGCCGGCGCAGCGTGAACAACTCGATCCAGAAGGAGAACATCCTCGACGTTTCCGACCTGACCGAATGGCCCGTCGGCCGCGCGCTGCTGCTCGCATCCCAATCCCGGGCGCAGATCGTCAAGACCCTGCCATGGACGGGCAACAGGCAATGGGCCGACGCCCTGGCGCAGGCCAAGGCGAAAGCCCGAGAAGAGCAGAGAAAGGCCGCATAATGAGCGAACACACCTCGAACACCACGTCCGGCCCTGATGGGGAGGAATGGGAGCGCGCGGTCGGTGCCGCCAGGACCCTGCTGTCATCGGACTGCGGATGGCTGGAACTGTTCACCCGCGCCATCCTGGAGGAGAAGGGCGTGCCTTACGGCAAGGGACTGCCCAACCCCGAAGCGCCGCACATCCCCGAGGACAAGGAGATCGAAGAGGAAACCATGCCGGGCCAAGGCGAGCCGACGCCGACCGCACCCGAGGTGCCGGCAGGCCGGCACGCGGCGGAACCCATCCGATCCGGGATTCCGGCCGATGCCGGGGAAACCGGCAACGGCTACGAGAACCCGCCGGAAGACGCAACGGACCGTGACGACACCCCTCCAAAGGCCGGTGCGGAGGAATCCGACACCCGTATACTGCCCGCGCCGGAGGGGAAGACGGATCTCGGCCGAGACGAATCCGGCGACCTCGATCCCGCGCGGGCAAGGGACGTGTCCGGCCAGTTCGGCGCGCGAATGCGGCGCAGCGAGACCTACTATCCGAACCTCGCCGCGTTCGTGGAAAGGTTCGTGGCCAACGTGTTCTGCTACCACCAGAGCGCGAGCGTGAACATGCAATGGGTGAGCGACTGGTGGCGCTATCCGGCGCTCGTGTTCCCGCTCGACGCCATGTGGCGCGCCTACGAGAACGCGCGCAAGGCACCCGGCCAGATGATGATCTTCTACATCCAGGCGGCGTCGATGCTCGACCGCGTTTTCGACAAGGACCGTGGCATCGTCGCCAGCCTCGACTGCAAGCAGAATCTCACCAGGAAGGGCGAACCGCTGCCCTGCGAACGCCCGAACCGGGCATGGCGCGAACCGATCCTGGAAACGTTGTCGGTCCCCGCCGCAGGCGGCAAGGAAAACAAGGAAACCACCATCACGCCAACAAGGAGGAGAAACAATGGCTCAAACTGATCCCGAGGACGGCTTCGACCAGATCATGGTCCAGAGCTGGAACAGCGTCGCCCAGCAGCTGCGCACCCTGCACAACGAGCTGAGCGGCGACCGCGCGCGACGCAGGGAACGCGCCGAACGCGCCGTCCAGAACGAACGCTACGAGCAGACCAGACGGCAGCAGCAATCCATCCGCCTCGAACAATGGGAGATGGACAACAGGGAACGCCTCAACAAGGGGTTCGAGTCCACCCTGAACGCGACCGTGCTTGCCGACGGCGACGGCTGGAGGAAGATGCGCGACTCGTCCCTCTTGCAAGGATGGATGGTCGCCGACCAACTGGAGGGCAACGACCCCGGCTACCGCAGGCAGATCATCGAGGCGAAGGCCCGGCTGAAGGACGAATGGTCGAAACGCCACCCGGAAACGCACATCGACGCCGCAGCCGACCAATTGACCAACCACGTGAACATCACCTACACCGACCAGTCGCCCGCGTTGCAGGCCACCCTGAACGCCTTCAACACGGCCGGCGTGCCCGTGGACCTGCAACGGGTGGAGGACACGCAGGCGTTCCAGGCCGCGCACGGCGACGACGCCACGTTCTTCGTGGACTCGCGGCTCACCGGCCAATGGACGGGCTACGACCACGACAGGATCGTCGAAGCCGTGATGTGCGCGCCGGTCAACGGCGTGGACGACGCCGCCTCCCGAATCAGCTTCCTCAAGGACCAGGGCCTGCCGGAATCCTCGCACGCGGACAACAAGGCCACAGGAGACGAGCCCAGCACCATAAGCGAGGCCGAACGCACCGAGAACGCTGACGCCGCGCCAATCGTCGAAACCCCCACACCCGTGCGGGAGCATACGAAGCCCGCCGCCGATGAACGCAAACCGGCATCCGGACCCGAGCCCGAGACCACGGGAGGCGGCGACCTGACGACCGGGGAGCCCGACGGATACGAGGAACCGCCCCTCGACCTGAACGAACCCGAGGAATGGAACGGGCCCGACCCGTTCGGCGAATACAGCCCCGCCATGGAATCCTCCATGAACCCCACGGACCAGCCGATACCCGACCAGGCCAACGTCCCGATGCCGCAGATCCTGCAACCCGAGACCAACGGCAACGCACGCTGACGCCGATGCCGGCGCCCCCCCTTGCCATGAGGTTCGTGGGGTGCGCCGGCATCGGATGGCCGTATCATGGTGTCAACGGCTTTCGGAACCGGAAAGGACGAGCATGGCACACGTGACGTTGGATCTGTCGAAATATGACGCCCTGACCGCCTACAAGGGTCTTCCCGACGAGAAGGAGGAGAACCCGGCGCGGTTCTTCCCCGACACCTCGTCGGTCCGCCGTTGCGTGCGCGAACGCATGTCCGTCATGGGTCTCGACGCCGCCGAACTCGCCAGGAGAGCCGGGGTCCCCCTCTCAAGCGCCGAAGAGCTCGTGGAGACCGGTCTGACCTCCATCCGCTACGTGTACAGGATGTTCGACCTGCTGCACATCCGCACCGAAACGCTGCCGTCCGCCTACGCGGGGAGACTGCTGTGAGGGAACTGCACGCCTGGGAGAACGGGCATCATGTGGGCGTGTTCTCGGAAGACGACGAGGAGCGCATATCGTTCGCGTACGACGCGAACGAGGGTCTGCCGATCAGTCTGAGCCTGCCCAGAACCGGCGGATGGAGAGACCAGGCACCGCGTAACTTCCTGGACAATCTACTGCCCGACAATCCCAACGTCCGCCAGGCCATGCGTGAGCACCTGAACGCCTCCTCGGCCGGCGTCTTCGATCTGCTGGACCGGGTTGACGCCACCGGCGGACTGGTGTTCTCCCTCTCCCCGGAACCTCCAATCCCATCGCCGACGCTTCGTCTGATCTCCGATTCCCAGATAGCCAACGAAATCGACCGCATCGAGCGGACCAGGAACTACTGGTGGGACGAGGACAGCCACTGCCGGTTCTCCTTGGGAGGGGCGCAGGGCAAGTTCACACTGTCCCGCGTGGACGGCAAGTGGTATTGGCCGGATATGATGCTGCCCTCCACCCACATCGTCAAACCGAAGCCCCATGACCTTCCCGAGGCGACCAAGGTGGAACTGGCGACGATGCGATTGTCGGAACTGTGCGGCATCGACACACCGGCACGCGGCGAGATCACGGCGCAGCGCAAGACGGCCTATATCGTGGAACGGTTCGACCGTCGCCTGGAGGAAGGCCGAATCGTCCGACTGCGGCAAGAGGACTTCCTGCAAGCGTTGGGATTGCCGACCCGCGACAAATACGATCCGTCGGCCGACGACTGCCTGGATCTCCTGCAACGCATCGATGCGTCGGGTTCCCTGTCCTACCGGTGGCTCGAAAGGCTGGCCTTCAACACGTCGTCCGCCAACAGCGACGCACATGCGAAGAACTATTCCCTGATCCTCGACCCCGCATCGGGGATACGCCTGTCTCCCCAGTATGATGCGGTCGCCACCAGGTATTGGCCCGAGTTCAACTGGGAACTCACCATGCCGTTGAACGAGGATCACGCCTTCGCGGAGCACACCACGCCCCAGGATTGGGAGGATCTGGCGACACGTCACGGTCTCGATGGTTCGAGGGTGGCGGATATGGCCCGGCGTATGGCGGGGAAGGTCCTCGCCGGCATATCCGAATCCTGCGAGGGCCTGGACGCGCGGATGGCCGATCGCCTGAACGCGTGCTGGACGAAGGCGAACGAGTCCATCGAGCCGATCATGCCGGGAGACGAGCCGACGAACTCTCCCGATCCAGCATCGGCTTTGCCCGATTCGCTCGGTTTTCCCTCCTCGGGCCGTACCATCTGAGCTTTTTCCGGGAAGCGTCCTAACGGCGGGGCCGGCTCTCCTCGTCAGAGGCGACCATGCTCCATAGACCGTATTCCGGCGCGATTCCGTAGCGTTCGCGCAGCATGTCGAACGTGTGCAGGCCCTCGCGCATCGCTGCCCGGTATTCGTCGTCCGCCGCGCTGTTGAGGCTGGCGGCGATGGCGAACGCTTCGGATACGAGGCGTTCCATGTCGTGCGTGGACAGATTCTCGGGGTGTCTTTCGCGTCCGTCATCGAGGAAGGGCGGGCGGTTCTCCATCGCGGCGCGCCATTCCTGGACGGCGAGGCTGCGGCTTCTGGCATCGTCCGCCCAGTCGTCGCGCAGTCGTTTCAATCTCATGTCGTCGCCGAGCTCGAAGGCGTTGAACCGTTCCGTCCACCCGTCCGTGCTATGCCACGTGATCCGGTAGCCGACCACCTGGCCGGGGTCGGTGAACGAGTCTTTGGCGGTTCCCTTGCGCAGCCTGGGGTCGATGGAGAAGCCTTCCCTGCGCACGCGGCGTATGAACTCGTCCTCGCTGCGCGATGCCTTGGCGCACGCCTCCACGATCCGGCCGACATGCTGGCGCGGCATCGTTGAGGCGGCGACCGCCGTGACGAGCCGGCTTCTCTCGTTGCCGTCCAACGCATCCCATCCCTCGTCGTCGCCGTACTCGTTTCGCGCCTTCCATTCGGCCCATTGACGCCATTGCCCGTACTGCCAGCTGACGCGCGTGCCGGTGTCGGAGCGTGCGAGCTCGACCAGTTCGGGGCGCGATTTCTCCATCCGCCTGCATGATTTCTGCGCGTTGATCCGGTCGTGGTACGGGTTTATCCACCCGTCGTCGGCGGCGAGCTGCACCATGATGTGCACGTGGTCGTTGCCGTTGGCGGACAGTCCGTGGCGGACCGCGAGCCATGTGACGCCCTGATCGTCGTCGCCGTCGATGATGTTCATGCGCGTCAGATAATCGCGGATGACGGCCTCCCATTCCTGGTCGGTCAGTATTCCCTGCCCGGCCTTGATGGCGAGCGAGCAGTGCCACACGCGCTTCCTGCCATGCTCTCGTTCGGGGTTGTTCTTGCCTCGCATGTCGGGCGGGAACGGATCGTCCTTGCGTTCCCTGACGCGGTAGCGTCGGTCGAACCTGCGGCCTATCTCCGCATACGACGCCGCCGGCTTGCCATCCATGTCAAACGAGGGAAACATGTCGCCGCTCGCGCACACGAGATGCTGGTCGGTGTGTTCATTGCGCCGTCCCTTGCCGAACAGGTAGCGCACCAGGCCGGCCGGGTCCGAACCCCTGACGATATTCGGTATCATACGATGATTCTCCGCCCGCGCGCCCGGCACGGCGGCGCATGGCGTCTATGAGAGATATGCGTCCTTTGCCGGCACGGACACTTCGATAGAATTATCGGAAACGGATAAGGAGCTTTGATGGAACCGGTGAAGGACGATACGACGACGGATAGGCGCACGGCCGTGGAACTGGCGAAGCGGCTGCTGGTCGATTCGATCTGGCGCACCGCCAAGATCGAGGTTGATGGCGTCACCTTCCCCGACACGCAGGAAATCTTCGACGGGCGCGCGCCCGAGGGTATGAGCGTGGACGATATAGTCACGGTGAACAACATCAAGCGCGCGTGGAGATTGGCGTGCATCTCGCGGTTCACGTTGTGCGCGATCTGGTTCACATTGACGCCGATACGACGGACCTGTGCGCCGGTGTCCCTGATCGCCGCGACGGTGGGCGGACTCAGCTGGCACAAGCTCGCGTACGGGGCATGGCGTCTACGCAGCCGATGATCTCGCGGGGTGTCGGGCCGCGCCTTTGTTTATCCATAAATACACACGCCGTAAAAACGTTGGAAGACAGCGGATTTCAACAAATGTGCCGGCGTTCCGTCTTATCGTAGCTTCTCGTAGCAAACGGTAAAAAGGAGAAAAGCATGTATGGTTCGGTCGAATTGTGCGCAGGCGCCGGAGGACAGGCGAGAGGTCTTGAACGGGCGGGCTTTCAGCACAGGGCTCTCGTTGAAATCGACAAACATGCGTGCGCGACGTTGCGGCTCAACAGGCCGGAATGGAACGTCATCGAAGGCGATTTGCACACATGGGATCCATCTCCGTACAAGGGCGTCGATCTGTTGGCAGGAGGTGTCCCGTGCCCGCCGTTCAGTATCGCGGGTAAGCAGTTGGGTGAGTTGGATGAACGCGAGCTGTTCGGACGGGCTCTGGAAATCGTCAAGATAGTCAAGCCACGGGGCGTCATGTTGGAGAACGTGCGTGGTCTAATGGAACCTAAGTTCGATGCTTTCCGCGAAAAAGTGTCTAACAAGCTGCGCCGCATGGGGTATTCCCCGCAATGGAAACTATTGCAGGCATCCGACTTCGGTGTTCCGCAATTGCGTCCGAGGGTGATATGCGTGGCTTTGAAGCCTTCGGACATGAAGCATTTCGTGTGGCCGCAACCTGATGGCGTGAAGCCTCCGACTGTCGGTGAGGTGCTGGAGGATCTTATGGCGTCCCGTGGATGGAAGGGGGCGCAGGACTGGGCCAAAAAGGCTGATTCCATTGCGCCCACACTCGTCGGGGGATCCAAGAAGCACGGGGGCGCTGATCTCGGGCCGACCCGCTCGAAGCGGGCATGGGCCGTTATGGGTGTGAACGGTGGTGGCGTGGCCGATGATGCGCCCGATGAATCCGAGCCGGCTACATTTGAGCCTAAGCTCACTGTTCGCATGGCGGCACGCATTCAAGGGTTCGAAGACGACTGGCAGTTTGAGGGCGGAAAGACGGCAGCCTACCGTCAGGTCGGCAACGCATTTCCTCCGCCCGTCGCGCAGGCAGTGGGTGAAGCGATCATCGAGGCCTGGGAGGCATGACATGGACACGAGAGCATTGCTCGCCGAAGAGCGTGTACGCTTTCATCAAGAGCTCATAGACAAGGGCGTGATTGGCTTCACGGCCAAGAAGAACAAACTCAATATGGCCGCTGTGCCGTCGAATGCCGACGTGGATTCAGCGCCCAGTCTCGAAATCGCCGACCAGATCATGCGCATGGTTCTCGACGAGTCCCAAATGATGCCGCACAAGCCGTTATCCGGGCAGACGCTGGGCAAGGAGTTCGAGCTGGCCGTCGGTGATTTTGTCCGTGAGACGTTCCCGAAGCTGCAACATATACGACCCGGAAAATGGAACGTCGAGCGTCTGGGCAACGCCTCGGTGACGAAAGAAGGATCGTTCTCCCAGTACCAGCATCTAGCCGACATTGATCGCATCGTGCTGTCAACGCCGGAGCTGAAAGCCGCACTCGGCAACGACTATGTGGTTGCGCCGGATGTAATCGTGGCACGCAATCTCATGTCCGATGATGAGATCAACGATGGCATCCATGTCGTGGACGAGCGTGTTGGCACTTACGCGGATTTGCGCGATGGCGAAGGTCGTCGTCCGATTCTCCATGCGTCGATCTCGGCCAAGTGGACCATGCGAAGCGACCGTGCCCAGAACAGCCGCACAGAGGCGCTCAACCTTATACGAAACAGAAAGGGACGCACTCCGCATATCGTCATCGTGACGGGCGAGCCGTTGCCGAGCCGCATCGCGTCGCTGGCCCTTGGCACAGGTGATATCGACTGCCTTTACCATGCGTTCCTTTATGAGCTGATCGAAGCCGTGGACAATCTGCCGGGACGCGAGGACTCGGCCGAGATGGTGCATACGCTGGTCGATGGCAAGCGTCTTAAGGACATCACCGACCTACCATTGGACCTGTCGGTATGACAGCGATGGAGACTCACAGAAGAAGAGGTTGACGATGCCGTTGCCCATGGTTTTGAACATCTGCCAGTTCAAACGGAATGGCGAGATGGAGTATGGAGAATTCCAGGAGCTCTCCAATGGCGAAGGCGTCTGCATGATTCCGTCCGTGGATGATCCCGAGGAAGTCGTGTTCGTCCGTGACGCTGCGGGACATGTGCCTGACGGCATCACGGACTTCATGCTCACGCCCGTTCCATGTTCGATTAACGATGTGCACGACGGACACCTTGAGATCACGCCGGAGATCGAGGAACGTATGAGCCGCACGAACCTGATTCTTGAGGAGTACGAGACCGGCGTTCTTGACGAGACCGAGGCCGGGGAACAGCTCTTCAACCATCTGTTCGGCAGTGGCCTCGGTCGGGGAAACAACTGACTGCGGTTGACTGCTGGTCGTCTGGATAGCGGGCAATCAGCAGGCAGCGCGACCATCGCGCGGGCGTGACGCCGCTTTTCCTCGGATGATTCGTTCGCGTGGTCAACCGTTCCCAGACTGGTCGATGATGGAGTCGAGACGAGCGACCAGCTCCCGGCATTGCCGGACGGCGTAGGACGCCGATGCCTCGTCCTCGATGGTCGCGTTCATCTCCCTGTTCGCGTTGTGCGCGATCTGGTTGACGTTGCGGCCGATGCGGCGCAGCTGGTATTCGATCTCCCTGAGCGCCTGGACGGTGGGCGAATCATGTTCCTCCTCCTCGACGTACAGGCTTCCCTCCAACAGCTTCACCGCCTCGATGACGGTGAGGGAGACGGTCTGGCCGCGTCGCCGCGCGGCATCCTGGATCATCCGTTTCTCGTCGTCATCGACGCGGATCAGCACCGCCTTTTCGCGTGGACCGTTTTGCCTGCACCGTCTTTTCCTTGCCATCGTTTCCTCCTCTCATGGATCATTGATTATCAGGCCTTCGGCACTCGGGTTGTTGCTCCAGCGCCGCAGGGCGCGGGAGGCTGCGGGCTCGGATTGTATATACAATCCGTCTAGCTTGCTTACCTTCGATTTGATGGGCATCTCCATGTGGATGTCCATGGACATATCCATGTGGATGTCTATGGACGTGTCCATGTGGGTATCCATGGACATATCCATATGAGCGCATAGGAAAACGCATGAGGGTGGATGATCGTTCGGGGTGATGCCTTCTTCCACGAATGGGAAGGGGCTCTTCCTTTTTTTGGAATGTCATCTTCCCGCATCCTTCGTCTTGAGCTCCTTGAGCAGCATCGTCGCGTTGTCGCGGATGCTCGCGTCCGTGAGCGGGGAGAGCTCGTCCGCATAGGAGCGGCAGAGGAGCGCGTACACCCGTTCCCGCACCCAGGCGCTGCGCGCGATGCCCAGCTTGAATGCGGCCCGGCACAGCATCTCGTATTCGTCGCCGGTGAGCATGACATTGAGCTGGCGTCCCCGCTTCAGCGGATGTTCGGGGTCGGGGTCGGTGCGGTACACGTCGTTCCAATCGGTGGTGCCGGGGGCGAGTTCCGTGTAGCTGAACGGCTGGATGGCGTATCTCACGAAACGGGATTTGGGTATGCCCGTCTTGGTGGAGGCCTCGGCAAGCAGATTGAACAGCTCCTGGTCCATGAGGACCCGGAAGGCGTGGCTGTATCGTCGCATGGTTTCATCGTCTCCTTGGTCGTTGCCGTGCCCGGCGCGGCATGGTGCGTCGGGCACGGATGGTTGGCCGGTTGGTCAGCGGTCGAAGTCGAACGCCGTGCCGCGTTCCTTGTCGATGCGGATGGCCGCGTCGAACTTCTTCCCGGATTTGGATGTGAAGCCCTTCAGGGTGACGGATTGTCCCGCGAGGAGCCTGCGCGCGGTCTGGTCGGTGATGGTCTTGCCCGCGAGGCGCGCGAACATCTTCCATCCGCAGCCTGCGGTCGTGGCCCACTTGCCGTCCTTGGTCTTCTCGGTCTTGTTCGTGGAACACTGCCACATCCGGCCGGTTTTCCTCACCGGCTGGCCGCAGCGCGGGCAGTCGCCCCATTCCTGCGCGTCGGTGTTCGCGGTTCGTGTGACGGCATCGGCCTTGAGGTTCGCGGTCGCGTCGGCGGGGATTCGCAATGCCTCCCGGCGGAACATGTCCATCACCTCAGACGGGCCTCGTTTGCCGTGTTCCACGTCGGACAACGCCTGTTCCATCCGTGCGGTGAGCAGCACGTCCTTCAGGCGTGGCTCCACCACGTCGGTGAGGCGTTCGCCTTCCGTGGTGGCGTGCAATTGCCGGCCCTTGCGTTCCACGAGTTTGGAGCGCACGAGCTTTTCGATGGTGTCCGCGCGGGTGGCGGGTGTGCCGATGCCGCCGGAATGTGATTCGTCGTCATCGAGTGCCGCCTTGAGGTTTTTGTCCTCCACGCACCGGCTCGCGTGCTCCATCGCGGCCAGCAGCGTGGCCTCGGTGAACGGTTTGGGCGGCCGGGTCTCGCCTTCCTCGACCGTGACCTTCCCGACCGGGCGAATGACGCCGCCTTCCATGAGGTTCGATGGGATCACGTTCCTTCCTCCCGCCGGGTTCGCGGTTTCCTCGTCTTCCGGTTCGGGCCCGTGGCCGGTTTCGACGGCCTTCCATCCTGCGGATACGGTCTCGTCGGAACGGCTGGAGAACTCCCTGTCGGTGTCGTCGGAAAGCCGGGCCTTCACCTCGGTGACGATGTGCACATGGTCGTCGCCCACGGCCTCCCACATGCGGCGCACGATGCGTGTCATCACCTTGCGCTCGTCATCGTCCAGGCCTTCCAGCTTCCCGGCGTCCAATTGCATGGTCGGCAGTATCGCGGTGTGGCCGGCCACCTTCTTGTCGTTGACGGCCAGCTCCGGGCGCGGGTGTCCGGGTATGCCCTCGCGGGTGACGAACCCTTGGGCGAGACGGCCGGATTCGAGGAGCGCCGTGAGCGTTTCGAGGTCGTCGTGCGTGATGTACCGGCTGTCGGTGCGCGGATAGGTGGCGAGTTTGAGTTCGTAGAGGTGCTGCAACGCCGCGAGCGTGCGCGCGGCGGTCATGCCGTACATGCGGCTCATGTCCTTCTGCAATCCGGTCAGGTCATACAGGCGGGGCGGCCGGTCGTTCACCCGCCTCCGGTTCACGGACATGATGCGGAAGCGGCCGTGTTCGGCCTGGCCGCACAGCAGCATCGCCGCATCCTTGCTGTCGATCCGTTCGCTGGAGAGCCGCCATCCGCCCATGTCCGCGATCACGGTCCAGAACGGCACCGGTTTGTGGTTCCTGATCTGCCGGTCGCGTTCCGCGATCATGGCGAGCGTCGGCGTCTGCACGCGGCCCACGCTGAACCGTGCGTTGTAGAGCAGCGAGTACGCGCGGCTCGCGTTCATGCCGATCAGCCAGTCCGCCTTCGACCTGATCTCCGCCGACCATGCGAGCCCTTGGTATTCGGATTCGGGTTTCATCGCCCGCCACGCGGCCTGGATGGCCTCCGCCTCCAGGCTCGCCACCCACAGGCGCAGTTCCGGCTTGTGAGAGCCTTCCATGTCCGCGATGCGGCGGAAGATGGCCTCACCCTCGCGGTCGGGGTCGCAGGCGTTGACGAGGCAATCCACATCCGTTCGGCGGATCAGCCGCACGATCTGCCGGTAGCGGGAGCCGGCACCGCGCTCCTCGCTGATCTTCCACCGCCAATGGCCGGACGGGTCCACAGGCAGCGTGTCCAGACTCCATTTGCCCCAATCCCTGTCCTTGTAGTCCTCGGGCATGGCAAGGTCGATCAGGTGGCCCTGCGCCCATGTCACGAGCAGCTGGCCGCACTCATAGCATCCGTCCCTTTGGACGGGCGCGGCGCACAACGCCTGCGCGATGGCCGTGGCGACCGATTTCTTTTCCGCGATGACGAGCTTCATTCTTCGTTCGCGTTCCTTCCGTTTTTTGGGATTCCTTGATTCTTGTCCGACATGCGAGGACCGGCGCGGGAATCCCTTCCCGGCCGGCCCTGGATGGAAAGGCGTCGCCAAGGTCAGGCGGCGAAGCCGAGCAGCGGCGCGAACACGGCGGCGATGGCCAGCACCGCGATCAGCATGAGGATGACGCCGGCGATCCACGCGATGGCCGTCACCAGCGTGCGGCTCCAGGTCTGTCCGCCGGATTCCACGATCATCGGGCTGCCCATGCGTTTGCCGATGATCGCGCACACGCCCGAGGCGACCACGCACAACAGCACGAGCACCACCTGGAGCATCCCGTTGAGCTCGACCAGCCACGTCCACAGGCCCATGAACCAGCCGGCGAGCATAGAGAGAAACGATTCCATTGATTTTCCTTTCACCTGATTGGAACGACGCTTCCGATTCTCGGCCGCAAAACGGCCGGCCACGGGGCACGGCGTCTACACGCCCCGCCTTCCGCCATGGGGAATGTAGACGCCATGCCCCGTGGAACGCGCGACGGGAAGGCAGACTCGCCTTGACGGAAAAACGAGCGAAAGGAAGATCGTCGTGGCGAACAACCAGAACACCATGCGCGACATGAAACGCAGCATCCTCAAGGCGGTGCGCGACAGCCAGAGGACGAAACAGGATGCGATGGACGAGTACGTGGCGGCGCGCGTCAACATCAAATCATTGGAGGAACGTCTGGAAGAGGCCCGCGAGAAGGCCACCCTGCTGCGCAGGAAGGCGAAGGACGCGGGAAACACCAGCGCCGAACTGAAAACGGCGGACGACCTCATAGACGCGCGGTGGACGGGGACGGAAGACGGGTCGGCGGAAGACGGGTCGCCCGAAAACGCGGATCCGGGAACCGTGAACCCCGAGCGGGAGCATCCGGCCATGGAAGAAAACACGCAAGGCGGCATGCCGGGTGAGCCGAACCGTTGGGAAGGCGGTGAATCGTGAACCGGCCGGAACCGCGTCCGCTGCCGAAACCGCTGCGCGTCCTGTGCCTGTTCGTCGCCGCGCTCCTCGTGTGCTCGCTGGGCGTCATCGTCGCCAACCACCAGCCGTCAACGGCCGGCGACGACCACGGTTCCGCGACGGACGCGAAACAGGAGTCCACGGGCAAAAGGAAAACGGATTCGGGCCCGCGACGGTACGCCGGCCTGGAGGCGGCGGGAATCCCGGTTCCCGGCGACTGGTCTCAGCGCACCACCGCGTTCCCCGTTGACACCCACAAGGACGGCACCCGCACGCTCTCCGAAAACGCGGACGGCATCACGCTGCACAATGGTTCCGGCCCGATCGACACCGCATTGGAAACGGTGGACGCGCTGCTCGATCCAAACGGCAGCGACGACGAATGGCGCAAGAACGTGTTCGCGCTGCTCGGCGACGACGGTGCCGGGGAGAGCCATCCGGTCTCCGACGCGCCGCGCTGGTGGTGGACCCAGCGCCGCTTCCACGCCGGATCCGTATGCTCGGGCCAATACGATGACAAGTACGTCAACTACGCCTACACCTGCACCTCCGACGGCAAATGGGAGGGCTCGGATACGGATGCCATCCAGTCCCAGCCGTTCTGGACGACGAAGGAAACCAGCTTCCCGATCCCGGAAGGCGGCGGACCGTCATCCACGACGGATCCGCAGCAGACCGTCAGCCAGGCGTACAACACCGTGCTCTTGCCGATGGACGACGGCAACTGGCACGTCACCGTCTACTGCCCGGCCGCGCTCGACGCGTCATTGCTGGACAAGGATGCCAACGAGCTCGACCCCGATCAGGTGAAGGCCGGCGACGAGGCGTACACGGTGATCTCCGCCACCGGATACGGCACGGTCCAGCATCCCTGCCGGACCGTGGAGGTCGTGGTCGGCGGGCAGAAGCCCTTCTGGTCGCTGAGGAACACGCAATGAGCCGGGCCAGCCGCCATCGGATCCTCGCGGCCATGCTCTCGGCGTGCCTGCTGTCCCTGCTCGGCGGATGCACGCCGTTGACCGTGCTCGCGGTCCTCGGCGGCTGCAAGGACGGCGGCTCCAACGGATCGTCGGGAGGCGTCACGGGAAGCGTCACGACCGGCGAGGTGCGTGACGGCATGACCATCGCGCAGACCAAGGCGTGGTTCAACGGATCCGACGGGCCCGACAACGTGTGCCAGGCCTATCCGGACGGGCAATGCACATGGTGGGCGTGCATGAGAGGCCATAAAATCGGATTGGACGTGGGCTCCTACTGGGGCAACGGCGGCGACTGGGCCGCCAGCGCCACCGCCGCCGGATGGAAGACCACCCGCACCGATCCCGTGGCCGGCAGCATCGTCAGCTACCCGCCCGGCGTGGCCGACGCGGACACCCTGTACGGCCACGTCGCCGTCGTCGAGGCGGTCGACCGGACGGCCGGCACCGTGACCATCAGCGAGATGAACGGGCGCGGCGGCCTGGGCATCGTCAACCACCGCACGCACAGGATCGACGTCGGCGCGGTCTACATCCTGCCCAACGGCAGTGTGTCCACCAATGGTTCCGCCGGCACGGATTCCACGTCATCCGGTTCCGAATCGTCCGATTCGTCGTCATCGTCCGACTCGTCCTCCTCTTCGGATCCGGTGGAGGCGGCATGGACGTGCTCCAGTTCCGACTCGGGCTCCACGGACGTGGTGGCGGACTACGACGGCGACGGCACCCACGCCACGCCGGAACAGGCCCGGGCCATCGCCCGGAAGATGATCGCCTCGTACAAGGACTGGGGAGACGGCGACTATGACGCGCTCGTATGGCTGTGGAACAAGGAATCGGGATGGCAGTGGAATGCCACCAACCCGAGCAGCGGCGCGTACGGCATACCCCAGGCGTTGCCCGCGTCGAAACTCGCCTCCGCAGGAGACGACTGGAAGGACAACGCCGCCACCCAGATCAAATGGGGATTGAACTACATCGCCGGCCGGTACGGCAGCCCCAGCGCCGCCAAGACGTTCTGGCTCGCCCACAACTGGTACTAAGGAGCGGGACACGTAAAGGGACCGAGCATCAAATCTCGGCGGAATCATCTGCCCCGTAGACGCCATGCCCCGCGCGACCGCCCGTATGGGCTGATGATCGGAGCCATGCCCGCCGGACGGCGCGGCACCGATCATCCAAGGGAAGGAAGGACGCATCATGCTGATGGAACCCGATGAATACACGTCCCAGGAACGGGCCCTGACCGACAAGGCGAAGGAGCTGATCGAGCAGCACGAGCTCGACTGGGGCAACGGGGAATGCTTCATCCAACGCGACGCCGGCCGCAGCGAACTGTACATGACGCTGGAGGCCCCCAACCACGCCACGGTCTCGGTCACGGTGCCGGCCGAGGCGGACGAGAAGGGGCTGAGGCGCGCCATGGCGGACGGGCTCCTCGACTTCGACCCCGACGAGGAGTTCGACGAATGCTGGTCCCGCGAGTTCGCGGCACGCAACGGGTTCACGCCCTCCGGCTTCCTGTCCGGCCTCCAGGAAGACAAAGCGTATTTCGGTCTCCGATCTGAGGCGTTGCTTCATCCCGGTCAAAGCAACGCCGGGCAAGGCAACGAAACGATTGCGGAGATCCGCTGGACGGAGGAGGACCTTCGGCACTGGCTGAAAGACCATGACTGGCCCGACAACAACGAGAACATGGACGCGATGCGCGACATGATCTCGGCCAGGGAATTGCGGGACCGCAGCATCGAGGAGGGATGGGAGATCATCGACGCGATGGTGGACGACGGCCGGCTCGCCCGCAAAGACGAAGGCGAGAAGGCCGAAACGTCCGAAACCTACGATCCCGCGAACCCGGCCGACCCGTTGAGCATTGCCGATACGTCTGCCTCGGCCGCAGCCACACGATAAAAGACCCGAGCGAAGGAGCATCATCATGGCCGGATTGAAGGACTACCAGATCAGCGTGTACGTCGCCAACCTGGGCAAATACGTGGAGGGCGTGTTGCAGGGCGCGTGGATCACGCTGCCCATGCCCGCCGAACGCTTGCAGGACACCCTGAAGACCGAGGTGGGATTGGGCGGCCGGTACGAGGAGTACGCGATCCACGACTACGAGGGCGGGGAAGGACTGCTCGCCACCGTGGCGAATCCCGGCGAATACGAGTCGCTGACGGACCTGAACCTCATGTGCCGCGCGTTCGAGGCGCGCGAGGACGACGACCCGGACGTGTACGAGAAGGTGCAGACGGTCCGCGACGATCTTGACGCGGCCCCGCGCACCCCGTTGCAGTACGCGAACCTCGCGTTGAACTCGGACGAGATCCCCTATCACTCTTATGATGCGCCGTCCTCGGCCGAATCGAAGGAGGCGAAGTATGCCTGGACCGCCGTGAACCATGGGTGGGCATCGGATGCCGTGTGGTCCATGTTCGATACGGGGCTCGGCTATCTGATCGATATGGAGATGTACGGCCGGGACCTCAAGCTCGACGGCGATGTGTCGCTTGGCGACAACGGCTATCTGGAGGACGCGGACTGGCCGAGCGATATCGACGGCCGGTACTCGCGCGAGGAGATCGCCGAGGAGGTCGAATGGCTGGATGATTTCGACGCGAAGACCGGTTCGCCGGCCGCGTTCGACCTCGCCTCGCTCGTCCAGCCGGGCGAACGCATCGCGGACTACACGATTTCCGGCACCGGCACGAACTGGGGAGCCCCCTCATACCAGTGCATCGTGGAGGAGGGTTCCACCGATATCCATGCCGCGCTTGAGGACACGATGCACCGGATCATCGACGCGCGCGCCGCTACTGGCGACGCCGTGGACGTGCTGCGCGAGACCATGGGCGCAATGCCCGCAGCGTCCGTCGGCGAAGACGACGGCGTGAGCCCGATCGACCTTGATCTGGGATATGTGCTGCCCGGTGCCGTCACCTCGTTCGCGGAACGCGCGCAGGCGTGCGACCCCTCGGACCCGCTGAATATGACCGATACGGCCGGTTCCGGCCTTTCCAAGTGAGAAAGGGCGAGCGAGATGGCCTTGACGCCTTTTGACATGGAGGGTGTGAACCGCGACCTGCTCGCGGCCGGGAATCCCGCCAAGCCCGACATGCAATCCATCCTGCGCAGGAACGCGCGCGATCTCGTGCTGGGGAACGCGATTCTGGTCTCTTCCGTCGATGCCAAGGAATTGGAGTTCGGCGTCCACATGGCGTATTCCGACGCGGACGGCGGCTTCGACACCGATCCGAGCGAGGACGTGTGGTTCGAGGCGTCCTCGCTCCCGATTCCCAATGAACGCCCTGATCTGCCTCCCGACAACGCGCTCAGGATCAGGGTCACGGACGTGCTGACCGAATACGGGTTCACGGACATTGACGTGAAAGCCCCGGACAGGACGCCGGAAGGCATCTGGATCGGTTTCGAGGCCATGCAGCCGGTCAGGCTCGACGTGACCTCGGCCCAGGAAGGGCGTTCCGTTTCCTTCACCCTGACAGCAGCCGAGGCCAACGATTGGCGTTCCGGCCGTCTCGACGCGCACGGCCTCTCACGCATGGCCGTCGAACGGGTTCTCGCCAGGCCGGGCGACACGGTGACGCTCGCCTACGGGGATTCGCTGTTCCGGCCGGCGGTGATGTGCGACGGTTCGGGAAGGCTTCCCGAGCATCGCGTCAAGGCCGGTATCGGCACGTTCGTCATCGGCCGTGAAAGCGAGGCGGTCATGCCCGAGATACTGCGGATCGACCGCACTGTTGACCCACGAGACCCGCTCGTGATCGAAAAGGCGTTCGGAAAGGAGAACGACATGGAGAACGGGAATGTCCCCGAATACTGGAAAGGCCTGATGGACGAGGCCGATCTGCCGTTGGCGGGCATCGTGCGCGAGCACGGCGGCGGGTTGATGGACTTCCACCGCATGAAGGGCATCGAACGCCTGACCGGTTCGAGTGACTGGGATTTCTACTCCTGGACGGTGGAAAATTACGACGATGACCTGCTCGACGTGTGCGAACGGGAGAACGCCGCCGACGTGCTCGCCGACTTGCAGGCATGGTGGAAAACGAGCCAGCCCGACATGCGGCAACACGTGGACGAGATGATGGCGGGCATCGACGCGGCCATGGAACCGCTCGACAAGCGCCTGTACGCCGCCGCCGAAAAGGAGTTCAAGGAGCGCTCGTTGGACCCGGACGGGGAATGCTACCAATTGGACGGCGGCACGTTCATCTCCCAGGAATCATTCGACGGCATCTGCGGCGACCAACGCGACCGCTACATGGCATGGAAGAACCAGGCCGAACCCGCCAGACTCGTGAGCGCATGGGACGACCCCGCACGCCTGGACCGGCTCGTGGGCGACCTGATCGACGCGGACGATGGCGGCGGATGCTTCTACACCGACGCGCAGCCCATCGACTACACGCAGGGCATGGATTACAGCCCACAGCAGCTGGCCGCAGACAGCGGGCTGGGAGATACGGTCCCGCTGGCGTGTGAGTCCAACGCTTCCTACAGCCTCGCGCACCACCCCGATATCAAATTCACCGCCACCGGGTCTCCCGACGGCAGAAAGGTGCTGGAGGTCTCGGTTCCCGGTTCCGCCCGTCATGCGCTGATCACGGCCAAACCCGGAGCGTTCGACGTGAGCCTGCATGACGAGCGCGGCATCGTGTCCGGCGAATCCTTCCCTTACGAGGCAAACGATTCCTGGACGTACCGGCTTTCCGGCCAGGCGTTGCGCGGCGCGCTGGACCTCGCCGTCGGCTGGGCCGACCCACAGGAAACGTCTCTTGAGACCGCAGGGCTCGACCTCGCGTTGGATGACGGCATGGAAACGACACACGGCCGCTGACGCCGTACGGCAACGACGAACAGAACCAAGGAGCACACGATGGACATGAATTGGATCGACGAGATTCGGGATCCCGAACCCCGCAAACGGTACATCTACAACGCTGACGACTACGACCCGCAATACGGGGACCCGTATTACCGTGAACACAGCACCCGCGCCGACAGCCTGTGGCGGCTGTACGAGGAGAGCGGCACGTCGATCACGTTCGATGCCTTCGCGGACGAATCCCGTCAAACCGATTACAGGATGGAGACCGGCGCTCTGCGTGATTTCTTCAATGGATCCCAGTCGGCGCTCTCCTCGTACAGGAACCCGATGGGAGGCAACCCGCTGATCGCGTTCGGAAGCATAGGCCGATGGGACGGCGAACGCGCGGGCATATCCTCGTTCGAGACCTTCGATGATCTGATGAACGGCGATGATTCCCCGTTCAAGGACTGCGAGATCGACCACATCTGGGACGAGAACGGAATCCTGAAGATGCGCGGCCACCACCACGACGGCAGTGTGGAGGTGGAGATACGCCAGCTCACCGACCAGGGATGCGAGGCATTGGAATCCTACGAGCAGTCATGGGCTGGCGAACCGTTCGACGCCGCAGGCCGCCACTACGACGGCGGCAAGGAATCCGTGGACCGCTTCTGGAACGACCTGAAAACCGATCGGGGCCTGTCCGTGGAACCCCGGTACGTGGAACTCGCGTTCGGATGCCCGCCCATCGAATGGGACATCGATGCCAAGGTGAGGGACTTCGCCGAACGCATGGGCGACGAATATACGAGCCTGTACGAGCAGGACACGACCAGCATCAAGGGCGGTGATTTCGAACGTTTCGGCGCGTTCGCGGACAATCACCTCGACTTCATACGCGCCCTGACGAAGGCCAGGGGCATGGACCCCATCAGCAGCGACCGCGAGATAGGCGCGTTCCTCAACACGTTCGACAAGCTCGCCGCGATGCCCGAACCGACACCGGCGAAACAAGAAAAAGACGAGCTTTCCGCCGGCGCATGCGATCCGGCCGACCCGTTGAACCTCGAACAGTCATCGTCATACGGCATGACCCGGTGAACGTAAGAAACGACACGGATAAGGGCCATGGAATCATCGGACGACAACGATGATTCCACGGCCTTTTTCCAGGACTTTCTCGAAGGCAAGAAAATCGTCGGACTGTCCATGTGACGCGCCTGCGCTTGTAGACTTATGGAAGCATCGATTAAGGAGCCGATATGCCGAATCCAGCGCTGACTGAGAAAATCCGAAACCTTCCTCCTCTCTTGGACTCTCTGGAGCGGGACGCGGAGGTGTCCGACTTGCTTCGTCGTTCCGATGCCGCCCGAGAACGGTTCAGGCAGATGTTTCCTTTGGATGGGGTGGAGCAGTCAGCGCTTGAGGATTACCGTAAGGAATGGATGGCCCGCTATGTCTACAACTCCAACGCGATCGAGGGATCCACGCTGACGCTTGAGGACACCGAACTGGTGTTGGAGGGCGAGTTCGTGCCGACCGACTCGCCGGCAAGATACATCTTCGCTGCCCGTGGCGTTGCGGATGGCATGGCCTATGCGGAACGATTCGCTGAAGAGGAGCGGACGCTGAGTGTCGAGATGATCCAAAAGCTGCATGAAGTCACCGCATTGGACATGCAGCCCGCGCTCAGGGGTCGGTTCCGCCCCTACGGCTACCAGGCAAGGATCACCGCCACCCGAGTGAAGACCGCCGACCCACTTGAAATCTACGAGGACATGGAAGCGCTCGTGGACGCGGTGAACGGTTCCAAAGACCACCCGATCCTCAAAGCTGCCGGATTCCACGCGATGTTCGAGAACATCCATCCATTCACGGACGGCAACGGACGAACCGGGCGACAGATTCTGAATCTCATGCTCATGGCTGCCGGCTACCGGCCCGTAGCAATCAAACATGATGCCGGCCGCAGCTATGGGAAAAGTCTGGAAGCATGGCAGGTTGACGGCGATCCCAAGCCGTTCATTTCCCAGCTTGTCCAATGCGTTGATCAGGAAGAGCGCGCCGTAGCGGAAATCGTCGGCAGATTAAGAGAGAACCCTTTCTCGGAAAACGCCATCGACGGGATTGGTCTCGAAGACGGTCCGGCACGAGGGCGTTCCCTCTGATTGGAACGCTTCAGGATTGTGATAGGTGTACATGAATATGCGTTTTTACATATATTCATGTACACTTATATGCATGAAGAGGAGCGAGGCGATTGATCAGCTGCGCGAGATGGATGCCAAGTACTCGTGCTACGTGTATTGCAAGAACGAACTGGCCGTCGTGCTGGGTGAGCAGGGGCAGAAACTGAACCGAACCCTGTCCAGCCTGGTATCGGCGAAGGCGTTGGTCCGTGCCGCCCGTGGCGTCTACGTGTTCGCGTATTCCTCCCATCTCGGCGAGGGGACACTTCATCAGGTCGCAAAGCGGTTGCGTTCCGGCGAGCTGGTGTGGGAAAGCCTCGAAAGCGCTCTGTCGCGCTGGAACGTGATCAGCCAGATTCCGGTGGATAGGGTCACGTTCATGACCACGGGCCGTGAGGGCGAGTTCCGCACCGCGTACGGGGTGATCGAGTTCACGCACTGCAAGCTCAGCTGGAGTCGCATCCTGCCGAACCTGATCGCCCGCGATGACGGACTGACGCCGCTCGCGTCGAAACAGTGGGCGTATCGTGACCTGAAGGCCGTCGGACGCAACCTCGATCTGGTGGACATGGACGAATTGGAGGACGATGATGACTGGAGCTGACGGCACCTATGACTACAAGGCTATGGCGGCCGGGATCGTCTTGGCCGGGGGCGAGGGCATGGGCAATCTGCTTCCCGTGGTCGAGAAGGAACTTCTGCATTATCGAATCCTGGATGCCATGATGCGCGAGGGTTTCTTCTCCTCGCTGGTGTTCCAGGGCGGCACGAGTCTGCGCCTGTGCCACGGGTCCCCAAGGTACAGCGAGGACCTTGATTTTGCCGGCGGCACCTCGTTCGACATGGACACCCTTAAAGGGCTTGGCTCCTGCATCTCCGATTCGCTCTCGGGGATGGGCGATGATGTGACGGTCCGGGTCAAGGAGCCGAGACCCGACGCCGATGGGCTGACGCGCAGATGGCGTATAGCGATTCGCACGGCCGGTCAGCGCAAGGATCTGCCGAGCCAGACAATCAAGCTGGAGGTGGCATCGATTCCCGCGTACGAGCCGCAGCATCGTCCCGCCTTGGTCAACTATCCGATGTTCCCGGCCTTGTCGGGTCAGATCATCCTCGATGTGGAAAGCCCCACCGAGATTCTTGCCGACAAGCTGCTCTCCTATGCCTGCGCATCGCACCTGCGGCGACGCGACCTGTGGGACATGTGCTGGTTGGCGTCGAGAGGCGACGTCGATTCCCGACGGGCGATGGAGCTTGCGGAATTGAAATCATCTGATTACGGCGAAGAAGGACTTTGGGCAGACCGTGCTGATCGCGTGGCGGGGGTCGCCGATGTGATCGGCTCGGATGCCTTCGCCGACGAGATGCGCCGGTTCCTCCCCGCCGGCCTGATGACATCCACGGTCGAATCCCCACGTTGGAGCGCATGGGCGATCGAACAGATCGGGACGTTGTACGGCACTCCAGGCACTCCATCGTCGGCCGATGCGGTTCCCGGATTCCCTATTTTCGGTGCGTCGAACGACTCCAGTCCAACCCGCTGAACGCTAAGGAGGTCTGCGATGTCGAATCTGGACTATAACTTGCCTGAGCCGACAAAGGCGCAATTGGAGTACGCGCGTTACCTCAGCCGTTTCCAAGCGCCGCGTGAACGCCGGACTCTTTTCGCCCGCACCGAATCGGATATCGCAGCCGCCTTCCGTGAAGAGACCGCGAACCATTCCTGGGACGCCGACGACCTTGCCTCCCAGGCCGGTATCGATCCCCGGTTTGCCGATGCTCTGCTCCAGCGGGGCGAAGCCCCGATTGAAGCGGTGTTCTCCGCAGCCGATGCGCTGGGGATAGACATAGCCGCGTTGCCGCTTTCCAGTCTCGGGAACACTCGGTGAGCGGTGTTGGTATACGCCAATATGCGCAAAGAAGCATGTTGGCGTATACCGTTTGTTCATCCGATCCTCGCGGTGCTAAGGGAATAGGTGGCGACGCTGCCGGCTGTTCCGACGACCTGGTTCATGGGCATGGTCAGTCTCATGTCGGTGCGGGTGGTGGATTCCACGGCGTTGCGCATTTCGTCCTGCACGAGGCCGATGTAACGCATGGTGGTGGCGATGTTGGCGTGCCCCAGCATACGGCTGACAAGCACGATGTTGCAGCCGTTCCTGTAGTAGACGCATGTGGCGAACCTACGGCGCAGGCTGTGCGACGGGTATCCGGTTACCGTCTTGATCCTCTTCGCCACGTAATCGACGCCGCAGTGTCCCTGCACGTCTCCGGGGAACAGCCATACGCCGGTGCGTTTCCGCAATGCCGAAGCGAGCTTTGCCGGCACGGGAAGCATCCGCTCCTTGTTGCCCTTGCCGTGGACGTGGAGCACCATGCCCTCGGCGTTCTCCTCCAGATCGGTCTTCAGGTTGATTCTGGTCATTTCGATGCGGCGCAGGCCGCAGAACGCGCCCAGCATGACGGCCAGCCGCGCGTTCTCGTCGGGTGATGCGAGTCCTTGTTCGATGTTCTCCTCGGGACAGATGCAGCCGGACGGAAGGGTCATGGGCACGGTGGGCACTTCGTCCGCCGGATTGCGGCGGGCGAGCCCTCGCTTCATGCTCCATTGGTAGAAGACCTTGACGCAGCTGCGTACTCCGCGTCTGCCTTCGGTTCCCATGCCGGCTAGGTAGAATATGAGGTCGTCTTCGGTCACGTCGGTGATGCTTTTATCGACGGCTTTGGAGAATCGAACGATCTGGTACCAGCGGGTGCGCAGGGTGTCGTTCGTGCGTCCGATGGCGTCCATCCAGTCGATCCATTTCTCGATGGATTCTTTCCAATCCTCCCGTGGCTCGACGTGTTCGCAGCTCTTCCTGTTGTCGTTCCAATACCTCATGGGGCTCCTTAAGCGCATAGAAAAGGGAAGTGACTTCTTCATCACTTCCCAAGGAATACTATTGCGCGTTTCTGGCCGATGCTCTTCGGAAAACCAGCTGCAAGGCGAACATGCGCGATGACACGCCGATTTGAAGGAACAGCAAGGCTGGTGTATTGTCTACTCCTGTTGCAAAAAGCCCTACGGCTGCGAGCCAGAACCGTATATCGGACGGTCACTGGTTCAAGCCCAGTCGCAGGAGCTCACCTGAACGGGTAACTCCGGTCGGGATGAAAATTGAATATTCCTGCGTAGCTCAGTTGGCAGAGCATCCGACTGTTAATCGGACGGTCGCTGGTTCAAGCCCAGCCGCAGGAGCTCATTGGAAGCCATCGGCGTGTTGCCGGTGGCTTTTTCTGTATTTATATCCATGAGCATCTGATCGGCTTTCTTGTTTCCGAGCATCATGCGCATAATCGCATCGTTAGACAGTTCGTCCACCGTAGTGTCAAGATATTCCGCAGCCAAAAGAACCTCTTCAAATCGCCAGTTTGCGCGAGAGATCTTGAGGGACATACCGGAAGGCTTTATCCCGAGATAGCTTGCCATCTCAGTTTGATTTTTGCCTTCTCTCGCTTGTGCGGCCAGAAGCTGCTGAACGTTGAAAGAAACGACTTTTAACTTGTATGCGGCTCGCGCCTTGGGGCTGACGCCCGGCATTGTTTCAATACTGGTCATTTTTAACCTTTACAACAATATGTTTACCTGTTGCAAAATATATTACCTCTCGATTTGCGTTTAGTGCAAGTTTGTCGTACACTTTTTGCAGGTCGTAAAAAGTATTACAAAAATGGAGGCTGGAGGTGTGTACGCCGATGAATGATTGGTTCAAAGAACGCGGTATCGGCCAAGAGCAGGTCGCCGCCACTCTTAACGTTTCCGTCTCGACCGTTTCACGCATCGTCAACTACAAAAGAGACCTCAGCATGAGGCGTGCGATGATTCTGCACACTGAGTATGGGATTCCTTTTGACGTTATGTATCCATCTCAATTGAGCGAGGGTGAGGGGGTGTTTGTCCGATAAGGAAATGCCCGGTCTCGATCTGGAACATCGAAACCGGGCGTATGCAACACATCCAATGTCGGACGATTCCCTAGTCGCCAAACTTTTGAATCGTTCGCATTGCCTTTTAGATTATGGAGGCTGCACAAATGTCTAGTGTAACCGAAGTCGCTGTGCCGACTTCTGATTTTGATGGTAACGCCCCCGTGAATGGTTCGCGGGACATGGCGTCTACATTTTCCGAATCTTTGTATTGGCGACGTTCTGCCCGGCGCTACGAGCTGCTGGGACTTGTCTCCTGGATGCTGGCCGCGTTGTCGTGCGTGGTTTTTCTGGCGATTCTGCTTGCCGCGAGGAATCTGCTTCTGCCGGGATTCGCTTTGGTGCCGGTGGCCTGCGGCCTGGCTTGTGTGGGTTGCTGGTGCGACCGTAACTCGCGCGATGCCTGGGATTTCGCTTTCTGGTCCCTTCACGCGGAGGTGAGGCAATGACCATGACCGTTGGCGCGCGTTCCCTCGATAACGAGGAGCGCTCGAATTTCCGGGACTACATGTCCCTGTTGTCCCTGTCCGTGGATGCGTCGATGACCGTGAGGGAGGTCATGGCGGTCGCCTATCTGATCGGCCGGCATGACGCGCTTCGTGACGTGCGGAACGCTTCGTCGTCGGCTCGGACGGTGAACCGTCGTCTGATCCATGGCGGTCCGTCGGATTGCGTGTTCAATCGCGGCTACGAGGCCGGTGCGGGCATGGTGTCCGACGAGATCGACGCGTTGATGCGCGACGTGGAGTCCCTCAGCGGCGATGACGCGGTGTTCTCGATGCTCAGGCATCCTTCGGTGAGCGGGGGTGATGAATGGTGGAATTGGTGATCCTGCTGTTCGTGGTGCTCGCGGTGGCCTGTTTCGGCCTGCTGCTGCCGTTCCTGCGTCTGGCCGTCGGCATCGTGCTTCTCGTGGTCCGTCTGCTGGCCTCCCTCGCGCGATCGATGGGGGGCGGGCCGATGATGCACCTCATACTCGTGATCGCCATCGTCATCATTTTCGCCGCGTCCTATCTGATGACGTTCGCCCTGTGCCGCGCGGCCACGCGCCGCGACATGCTTGAGGCCCGTTGGCGTGAGGAGCGGGCCGGTTCCGTGAGTGAGGAGAGCCATGAGAGCGCATGAAACGCTTGAGCGTGCCGCGCGTCATGGCGGCTTCCCGGCCCGTGGGTCCGTTTCGGGCCTGTTGGCGGCCTGCCCGTCGGACGGCAGCCACGACTTCTACCTGTCGATGATGCTCGACGTTCCCGTGCCGCGCGTGCCCATGCTGCGCGCACGTCTGCAAGACTCCCGCCGAGGGGGTGCCGAATGAGCGTGAACGCGGTCGATTGGGCGCTCAGGTTCGCGCCCGTGGACGCCAGGCACAATGGTGCCGCTCGCGTGCTGATGTGTCTGGCGAACGTGGCCGACGACGAGGGGCGCAACGCGCATCCGACGCACAGGAAGCTGGCGGCGTGGTGCAAGTGCAGCGTGAGCACGGTCAAACGCCACCTGTCATGGCTGGAAGCGAACGGGCTGATCCGTCGTGGCGACCAACGTCAGGCCGGGCATTTCAGCGAGTGGCACCGGCCCGTCGTATGGGACCTTTGCCTGAAGAACCGTCTGGAGCTCGACCCCGACTTCTTCGACTCGAACGACATCGACGCGACCCGAGGAGGACGGCCCGCAACGGAAAGCCCCGGCCCACACGTGAACCCCGATTCCGACACGGAATCCGATGATAACCACGGCTCACATGTGGACCGTGGTTATGGCGAGGGAGATGCCGGGAAACCCCAGCTCACGGGTGAACCACGGTTCACAGCTGTGACCCCACCCCCAGCTCACCTGGTGAGCTACAGTACGTCCCTAGTACGTAATAACCCCTCTGCCCCTACGGGGCATCTCCCCGCAAGCGGAAAGACCACCCCGGACGAGGACGACGGCGACTGGCAGAGCGAACCGTGGACCGATGCCGCCGCCGAAGCCGAACCTCCCGAGAGCGAATCCGTCAAGGCATGTTCCGACGCGGAAATGGTGTGCCGCACGATGGCGGACGGGCTGCGCGCCATGCCGCCGATGCCGGTGCCCGACCCGTTGGCCCGGCCCGGCAAACGCGAACTCGCCGCCGCCCAACGGCTGATCGCCCGCCACGGCATGCCACTGGTGCTGGCCGTGGCCGAATGGGCGTCACTGCCGCCTTCCAAGACCGACAAGGGCGACGCTTCCGGCAAACCGTATGACGGTTTCTGGCGTCGCACGCTCACCGGCCCCCGCTCCCTCGCACGGCACTGGGACCAGGTATGCCTCCAGATGGCCGACGACCCCCACGGGCGTCGCCTGCTCGCCGAACACGGCATCCTCGCCGACAAGGGCGAAACGGCGCAGCCGCCGAGCGCGGAATCCACGCCGAAGGTGCCGAACTACGGCATCCCCGACAACCTGGACCGGCGCGTGCGGAAACTGCTCGACCCTTACGACTTCGATGCGGGCAATGACGGGTTCGAGGCACCGCGCACCCTGCGCCGGCTGTTGAAGCGCGTCCCCGCGAACGACGCAGAAGGCGAACGCAATGCCGTGCTGGAGGCATTGCGGGCGGGCCGCGCCTTCCTGGACGCGGAATCCAGGGAGAAGGACGACGGCTTCGGGCGGCGGAAGCCGGCCGAGACCGGGCCGGCATCCGGACGTGTCGGTTTCATCGGCGGCCGTGGGCCGAAGGAGGTGCCGGCATGTTCCTGAAGGGAGAATGCGCGGATTTCCCCGACTCGTGGTCGGACCGCATGTGGGGGCCCGACGACCTTCCCAACCAGCGAACCCAATACGAGCTGCGCCGCGCGGCGGTGCGGATCTGCGAGGCCTGCCCGGTCAGGGCCGAATGCCTCGCGTTCGGCATCATGGTCCGGGACCAGTACGGCATCTACGGCGGACTGCCGTTGAGGGCCCGACGCCAGGTGCTGAAGACCGCGCAGGAGGCCGGATTCCGGTTCGACCCCGACGACCCGACCGCCGAACGGCGGCTCGCCCGGTACATCCGCGAGAACCCCGAGATCGTGGCGGCGGCACGCGAACGCGAATGCAAACGCCGCAAGACCGAGCAGCGCAACGCACGCCAGCAACGATGGCGCGCCACCACACGCTCGACCGGCAAGGCGAAGGCCCCGACCGCCGCCACACACACCCCGCCCTTGCAGGACACCCTCTTCTGAAGACAATCCGATACAGATAACCGGTCCGGCCCCATAAGGACGAACCATTCCGGAAACCCGTATACGCGGCAAACCGTGGAACCGTGCACCCGTGGACACGGGAAGCCGGAAACCCGAATGAAAGGAACAATCCCAATGACCACGAACACGAAAACGGTGGCCTTCGTCAACCTCAAGGGCGGGGTCGGCAAGACCACCAGCGCCATCGGCACCGCCGAAGCACTCGCCCGACTGGGCCATACCGTGACGGTGCGCGACGCCGACCCGTCCGGCGCGGCGACCCTGTGGGCGCACAAGGCCCTATCGGCCGGCCGCCCACTGCCCTTCGGGGTGGAGGTCGTCAACCGGTTCACCGTCGCCGCGCCCGCCGAGGAGGAATGGGTGCTGATCGACACGCCTCCCTTGCAGACCGATCTGGTGGAGGCGGCGGTGGACGCGGCCGACCTCGTGCTGCTCGTCACCACCACCGGCCCCATCGACCTGGAACGCATGCTGGAGACCATCCGGCAGATCAACAAGCCCTCCTCGGTGCTGCTGACCCAGACCCGCTACGGCACGCGCAGCCTCAGGCACGCCGAGGAGTTCCTGGCCGAGAACGGACTGGCCCATTGCAGGGAGACCATCCCGTACAAGGAGGCCATGCGTCTCGCGCCGGACGAGGGCCGGTTCCCGTCCGCCTCGGGCTACGGGCTTATCGCCAAGGAACTCAGCGACGCATTCAACGCCTGACACCCGCAGAACCGGAAACCCGGAAACCCGTGTCCACGCAAACCCGTGGACACGGGGACACGGAAAGGAACAACATCATGGAGATCAACAAGCCGATGACCACGAGGAACATGCTGGCATCGACCCTCACCGACTACAAGAAACCGGTCAAGCTGCCCAAGATCACGGTGGAGCTCGACCCCATGCTCAAGAAACGGTTCAAGGCCGAGGCCGTGCGACGCGGCACCACCATCCGCGACATGCTCACGGCATGGATCGAATGCGACTGCCCTCCCCTCGACGCGGCGGACGCAAGGGCCGAGGCGAAGCAAGACGGAAGAAGGAGTGGATGATGACGGATGACATCGAGGAGCGGGCCGCACTGGCCCGTCGCGGGGTCATGGACCATTCGGATTGCGAGGAGTGCACGGAGGACTGGACGTTCCTGATGCGTCAGGGACGGCGGGAGTTCCCGTTGGGATTGCGCACGGTGCTTGCGTGCCTCGCGTTCGCCGAACGCGAGGGCGCGGTGCCCGAGCTGCCGGCGGATTGGTGGGTTAGAATCAACAGGAGGTATCGATGACGACGATGCGCGGCGAGGGGAGCCGACTATGGATGTGTTCAAGGCATGGCCGGGAAGGGCGGAAAGCATCGTGATCAGCCAGGAGTCATACATGAGGTGCACCGGCGGCGTGGCCCCGTGGCGTCGTGACGGCGACAAGGGGCCGTCCTACTACGCGGTGTGCCCGCTGTGCGACAATCCCATCCAGATCGTCGGCCTGTTCCGTCGGCAGGAGGAAAGCCGTGCGCGTCGGCCCTACGGGCGACACCACCGGGGCGATGTGCCGGGCCTGTGCCGCTACGACGAGGACGCCTATCTGCACTGCCCGTATGCGGATCCGAACCATCGGACGGACATCCGAGCGAGACGTCATCCGAAGGACCAGACCGGGCGGGCCCTGTATGGTCTCATGCGCGGCGAGTTCGACCGGGTGGCGCTGGCGTGGGAACGGTTCTCCGGCATCCATCTGGGGCCGGGGGCCGCCCGTGACATGCTTCGCAAATGGCGGGACGACCAGGGATGGCGCTACTACGACGCGACCTACGGCAATCTGCCGCAGATGCTGTTCTTCGCGGCCGGCGGACAGAACCTGGTCAAACGCTACATCGTGCCGGACAGCCCGTTGCACGAACGGCTGAAAGGCGTGCCGCAGGTGAGATTCACGCCGACGCGCTCCCGGTACGTGCAGGTGGACAAGGCCGGGCCGGGGTTCCTTACTCTGGATTTCCTGCTGTACGCCCGGCGCATCGAATGGGACGGACAGCACATGAACGAGACGTTCAGGCTACGCGGCCTGCTGGGCCGCGATGACGGGCAACAGGCCTTCGATGACCTGACCCTCGACGTCGATCAGGACTGGCTCCCCCACACAGCGGACGCCCAACCCGGCCGCGACGAGCGGCTACTCGACATCGCGCGGGAAACGCTGCAATCCAACGCGGGTATCCCGGCAGATCAATAAAGCGTTATCAATGCAAGGAGAACAATGATGAACGAGAACGACAAGACGGAAATCCTCGAACCCGTCGAAACACCCGCCGAGAACATCACAGAGCCAAGCAAGGATGGAAGCAGGCGTCCGAAGTGGCTGCCGCCCCTGGTCGCGGCCGTCTGCGCGGTGATTCTGGTCGCGGCCGGCATCATCGGCTGGAACGCTTACAGCGGCGCGAAGCTCGCCGAGGCCAAGGAGGCGTGCGCCACCGCCGCCGACACCGTGCGCAACAATGCCAACGAATACAACGCGCTGCTCAACGGCGATGCCGCCGATGCCGCCGCCGTCAAGGCCGAACAGGTCAAGGACTCGAAGACCGTCGAATCCTTGGGCAAGGAGCTCAAGGCCATGGCACCCGAATACGAGGGCTGCGTGGCCGAAAACGCGCAAGGACTGGATGCCGCCGCCGTGAAGCTCAATGAACAGGCCGACTGGTACGAGACCCACGAGAAGAGCCTATCGAAGGCGGTGAGGGCCGTCGCCGAATCCAAGGCCGCGAAGAGGCTGGATGACGCGAAAACGAATCTGACGGCGAAGCTGGACGAGGCGTCGAAGCTGCTCGCGGATTCGGACGGCAAGGCCGCGGACAACGCCACCCGCGACGCATTGTCGAACGCCATCGACGCGGCGAACGGGCTGAAGGACGGGAACGATCCGGCGAAGATCGACGGAGCGCGCAAAACGCTGGAGGATGCCATCAACGGCGTGAACGCGAGCGTCCAGGCAAAGACGGACGCGGATGCGCAAGCCGCCGCAGCGGCCGCCCAGGCTCAGGCGCAGGCCCAATCCGCCTACAACGGCGGCTCCTCCTACTCCGGCGGCGCGTACAGGCGCACGGAAGGCTCCACTTCCGGCTCCAACACATACCGTGGCACCACATCGGGCGGCTCCGGCCCGGCCGCCGCCTCCGCCCCAAAGCCGAACCTCAACGGCGCATACGGCTGCACTGAGGACTGCTATGTTCCGCCGAACAATCTTATTCAGCACTGATTGATGATTGGCTGTTTGTGGCCCGCACTGGGGAATCGGTGCGGGCCTTTTTTCATGGATTTTGTGAGGAAGGGACATGTTCCCGCGAACCTGTATTCCCTTATTCCCGTGTACCCGTATTGCCGGGAAATACTTCCGGATTTTTTGTAGACGCCATGCTCCGTGGTTCGGCGTGTCGTCTGTGAGGCTTGTTGGTGGCTGCCGGGCCAACCGGTGGCTACCTCCCGTTATTCCTGCGGTCGGAAGCCCCGCCACCCCTTGAAAAAAGAGGCGGCGGGGCCATGACCGGAACGATTGAGGGAGGGGATGAACAGACAAGGTTAACGGAGGTTCATTTACATGAACTTTGGCAGGAAGATGATGAAGGCCGGTGTCGCGGCGGTGGCTGCGATCGCCACGCTTGGTGCCGGCGGCGTCGTCGCATCGACCGCGTTCGCGGGCGGTGGCGGCGGCAACCAGCCCGGCACGGGCGGCGACCTGGCCGCGGTGCAGTTCTGGCAATACAAGGACGATGCTTCGGGCGCATGGGGTCCGGCCACGAGTCTTGATTCGGTGCGCGCCGCCATGAACAATGCCGGCGTGACGTTGGAGGGCGATGGCGTCACGAAGGCGCAGACCGCATTGGACCAGGCCCGTACGGAATGCGAGACCGGTTTCCAGCGGCGTCACCCCGGCGAGGGCAACGGCGACTGCCGAGTGGTCGCAGTCGGCGCGGTGCCAGCCGTCATCGGCGGCAACTACATCTACAACGGGTCCGGCGCGGCTTCGCCGACCGGGACCGGCGGCTGGTACGACAACTGGAACACCTACGTCGCACCGAACACCTATAAATATGCAGGCACTCAGAATTACCGCACATCTGATGGTTTCTCGGATGATCCGTCGAACAGCGTGGATGCGATCATGCGTCGTAATGTGGAGGCTTCCAGCAAGCCCTCGATCGTGGTGATCGTGCTGGACAAGTACCAGCCGGCACCACCGACCTATCACTTGAGCGTGAGCACGCAGGCTGCGGAGATGTCGGGCCAGTCGGGCGACACCAAGGACGCTTCGGACACGATCACCCTGTCCAGCGACGGGTCGAAGACCGAGAACGTGAACGGCACCGCGACCCTGCACTGGCGTGGCATCGACGGCACCGAGAAGACGGTGGCGAAGCAGTTCACCGCATCCAACAAGGGCAGCGCCACAGTGAGCGCGTCCTTCAAGGACATGGACGCCTCGTGGGAGTCGTGGCCTGCGGGCAAGCGCTGGTGGGACGTTGACGTGGCGAAGCAGGGCAACATGGCCGAGGCGGTCTCCCACAAGGGAGAGAACGACGGCAAGGAGTCCGGCGAGAAGACCACCACCCCGCCCGAGAAATGGCTGACCAACGAGGCCGGCGACACGGTGCGGGACGGCAACGACTCCATCGCGTCCGGCTCGCTGTACACGGCGCACATCAAGGCGCATTCCAACGCCTCCGGCAAGTTCTGGATCTACGACACGATCGACACCAGGGACGTGGTGATCGGCGGCACCGACAAGGACGACGTGAGCAAGGTGACCGTGACCGACGCGAACGGCAACATCGTGCCGGCGGACATTTCCATCGACGATTCCATCGATGGCAAGCGCGTGGTCAAGGCGCACGCCACCGCCCCGCATTCCGGCCTCTACACGCTGAACGTGCCACAGTCGGCCAAACCCACCGGCGGCGACTACGAGATCAACGACGGTTCCGTGGCGTGCTGGAACGGAGACAACGGCACCGGCAGCCTGGCCGACTGCCAGACCGGCAACAGCGACAGCGTGGGCAAGGTCACGCCGACCCCGGACAAGGTGTGGGTGCTGGACGAGTCCGGCGCTCTCGTGGCCGAGGACAAGCAATGGACCAACCAGCAGGGCGTCGATCAGAAGACGTTCTTGGTGGGCGACCAGGTGGGCGTGGTCGTCAACGGCAGCATCCCCGCGCACCTGCTCAACCCGCTGGCATCCTATTCCATCACCGATGATCTGACCGGTTCGAACCAGTGGATCGACTGGAAGTCCGGCAAGGTGTTCGTCGATGGCGAGGACGTGACCGCGAACTTCGACATCGTGATCGACCGGAAGGCCGGGACCGCGACCGCCACCGCGAAGGCTTCGTACATCGCGAAGACGATGTTCAGGAACAGCGCGAGCAAGGTCAGGTTCTACCTGACGGGCACCATCAAAAAGGGTGCCACCGAGGGCAAGAAGATCCAGCTGACCAACAAGGCGTACGAGAAGTGGAACAACGAGACCCGACCGACCAACGAGCCGCCGGTGTTCGTGTGGACGCCCAACCCCAACAAGGCGTGGGCCATGAAGGTCGGCGGCAAGTGGCAGCTGACCGTCGATCCGGCCAAGAGCGACAAGGTGGGCGGCGACGACAAGTACTACCGTCTCGGCGACGAGGTGGCGGCGGTCATCTCCGGCACCCTGCCCACCGGATTGGGCCGCGTGCCCGAGATCGCGTGGACGGACGACTTCGCCAACGTCGATAGCATCCTCGATCTGAAGGACACCTCCAGCATCAAGGTCTACGAGCAGGACACCACCGACGAGGCCAACGCCAGCGTCAACGACCTGAACAAGACCGGCAGGGACGTGACCGACCAGTTCGACATCACCGCCGAGGGCACCAAGGTCACAGTCAGCGCGAAGGACTCCTACGAGGCCGCGCAGAAGGACCTGAAGACCGCGAAGCAGATCAGCGTCGTGATCCCCTTCGACGTGAACTTCGACACCGTGAAGCTGCTCGAATCCTACGGCAAGGCGGAGGGCGACGAGCTCAACACGTGCGCGGACCCGAAGGGCGACGACCTCGACAACAAGGGCGGCCAGACGGTCGGCGGCAGCACGGTGGACACCAACACGCCGAAGATCTGCGTGACCGTGCCCCCGATCCACAAGCAGGTCATCGCCGAATCCTCCCAGGGCGGCGACCAGTCCAGCATCGACACCAAGACCGTGTTCCCCGGCCAGACCGTGGAATACACCGTGCGCGTGGACCCGCAGATCCCCGCGGACCAGGCATATTCGGTGACCGCCATCAAGCTGAGCGACACCTATTCCGAGTACACCACCGCGAACAAGCAGACCCTGGAGATCACCGACCTGGGAACCGGCGGCATCATCCCGAAGAGCGCCTACAAGGTGCAGTGGGACGAAGCCAACCACTCGTTCGAGGCCACGTTCGCCAAGGACTGGGTTGCCGCCAACTGGAAGGCCGGCTCCAACCCGCGCGTGCTGCTGCGCTTCGAGGCCAAGGTGAACGAGGACGCGCCCACCGACAAGACCGTCGACAACAAGGCCGCGCTGACCGTCAACAACGGCGTCACCCCGTCCAACAAGGTCGAGAACGAGCCGCCGGTCATCAAGCCCTCCAAGCAGGACACGCAGAAGGACCCGACCATCAGCATCGACGGCAAGACCGCTCTGCTGGGCGACAAGGTGTACTACCGCGTCAACGTCGACGCCTCCAGGCTCACCGACACCGCCTACAAGGTATGGCGCTTGGGCATGATGGACGACTACGACCAGGAGTACCTGACCCTCGACGCGAAGCACGTGGAGATCCTTGACGAGACCGGCAGGGACCGCACCGGCGAGTTCAACATCCAGGACAAGGACGGGGTGCTCTACGCCTTCGCCAAAACCGTGGACACCATGATCCCCGCGACCGGCGAGACCGTGCCCGGCGACCCGCAGCCCGGCGATCTGAAGGCGTACAGCGAGAAGTCCGACAAGGATTACGACCCGCTGAAGGACCCGAGCATCGACCAGTCGCTGCTGGGCCACACCTACCAGGTGGTCATGCCGATGACCGTCACCAAGGTCAAGGACGGCCACACGGTGGAGAACACCGCCACGCAGGTCACGAACGACAAGCGCGACAAGACCAACACCGTCACCAACCCGCTGAAGGAGATCAACCCGACCAAGGACGTGACCGTGCAGGTCGGCGGCGACAGCATCGACGGCAAGAGCGTGTATCTGAATCACACGTTCCTCTACCGCCTGGATTCCAGCATCCTGCCCCCGGACCGCGCCTACCAGACCGTCACGGACTGGGGCGGCACGGACCAGCTGACCACCGAGTACGACCAGTACCTGGGCAACTGGGCCGTCTACGCCTCGCGTGATTTGTACAGGGGCGGCCAGGTGCTCGCGGCCAGGGGCGAGAAGATCGCGGGCAGCGGCTTCGACTCCTCGAAGTTCGGCGGCAACCTGTTCACCGTGGACGCCGACGAGAACGGCAAGGTCACGGCCGACGCGACCCAGGCCTACCTCGACCTCGTGAGCGCCGACAACGAGCACGAGGCCGGCTGGGTGCTCTACCTCCAGTGCAAGCGCATCGCCGTGGCCGACGAGGTGCCCAACACGTGGACCGAGACCATCAACGGCCAGCCGCGCGAATCCAACAAAGTCGTCACCAAGACCCCGGACATGACCCCGAGCATCCACCTCGAAAAGGTCGATACCCCGACCCTCAAGCAGGACGGCCAGGAGCAGGCGGACCGCGACGACCCGAAGCAGGCGCTGAAGATGGACGCCGACAACATCGGCATCACGTTCATCATCACCAACACCTCCAAGACCGACCCGGCCACCGGCGACGGCGCATGGTTCAAGGCAAGCGACCTGAACCTCGACGACTCCACCATCGTCGGCGACGCGCACGTGGACATGGATTCGCTCACCTATCCCGACAACTGGGACACCCTGGTGCTCAAGCCGGGCGAATCGGTCAGCGTGACCGGCACGCTCAAGGGCGTCAAGGAAGGCGAGACCCACACGGACCGCGCCATCGTCACCGGAACCCCGCTCGTGGAATGCGCGCCGTCCAACGGCGACCCGTTCAACGACAAGACCGACGGCGGCGAAGACACCGATCCGGAATACTCCACCGGCGACGTGACCGAGATCGACGGCAAGCAGCTGTGCGCCGACACCCAGACCACCAGCAACACCGACGACTGGAACGGCTACCGTGCCAAGCCGTTGGCCTCCACCGGCACGGCCGTGCTCGGCCTTGCCGGCGGCGCTCTGGCGGTGCTGCTCGCGGGCGGCTCCCTGCTCGTGTTCCGCAAGCGCCACTACGCACAGGGTTCCGGCCGCCACACGGCCGTGAACGCGGGCAAGTGACCCCGAGGCGTTCCGGCCTCGTCGTCCGATGACGGCCGGAACGCCCTCCATTGACTTCACATGAATGAACCACAGACTTCGCCCTCCCCGACGAATCACCGCCACCCGACCGGAGACGGTCGGACGGCGTGAGCCGGGGGACGGGTCCCGGGAACTCTCCTGCAAACCGTACTTGGGACCCATCCTCCACACCATTAAAACAGCCGTATTCATACTTCCCTCCACTTGTCACGGCACATCCCCGAAAGGAACCGAAAAGCGATGAGACCCGGTCTGAGAAAGGTCGCCGCGCTCATACTCGCGACCGCGACGCTGTTCGGCTCAGGCGCGTCGGCCGTGTCCGCCGCGTATGCGGACGATACGACCATGGGCACGTCCACGCGAATCCAAACCGAACCCGACGTGAAGACGACCACAGGCGGCGACGAGGCCGCGACGAAACCCGACACCGGTTCCGGCGACGAGGCCGGAACCGGGGCGGACGAACAATCCGGCACCGGTGCGCCCGCGCAATCCGCTCCGCAGGCGGATGCGGGTCAGGCCGCGCCGGACGTGACCGTCCACGACATGCTCGACACGGACAGCGCCGCCGTGAGCAGGCTCAGGCTCACCGACCGCATCACCGGCACCGCGCCGTTCGACGCGGACAACGGGCGCGGCGACGACAAGGACGAAACCAACGACATCGTCCGCTCCTACGATACGGTGACCTACGACTACGAGTACACGCTCACCCCCGACTCGACCATGGATTATTATCGGCGCACGCGCGTCGGCTTCCGGTTCGAACTGCCCTACCCGCAGGACAGGGTCACGTTCGACGCGGAGAAGATGGGCTGGGTGGACCATACGCCCGGCTACGAGCCGAAACTCACCACGGAAACCATCGACGGGATTGTCACGCAGGTGTACACCTGCTACCGTCTGTTGGAGCCGACCAGCCAGTCGCCGACCGTGAACCCCGGCACCGGTTCCATCGGCCTGTCGGTCGCCGTCAAGGGCGCGCCCCACGGCTACCGGTTCCATCCGACCGTCAAGGCGTGGACCGCATGGGACGCCTCGAACCCGACGAACACGGGCACGCACAAACGGGCCGAGGACACGCCGGAGGATGTGACCGTCAGCGCGAAACTCAACCTGAACGTGCGCATGGTCAACTACGGCAACGTGGACAGGGGCGTGTTCGACTTCTCCTCGGGTGCGGCGAACGCGCCCAACAGGACGGAGGGCAAGGTGACCGGCTTGGGTTTGGGCGTCGCATTGGTCACGGAGATGCGTTGGCCCGACCGGACGAAGGGGTTGAAGGGGTTGGAGGCTCCGTCCGGCAGGATCACCTATAAGATTCACCTGTCCAACCAGTATTCGGATGATACGAAGACCGGGACGAAGCATCCGATGGAACGCCGTTGGCAGCCGTTGCTCTACGATTACGGGCATATCGACAACATGGATTCGAAGTATGGTCGGACGTTCGCATGGATGGGCGATCTACAGTATAGGGCTCCGGGCGTCGCCGACCGTGCCGACGGATATGACAGGGTGGCGCGTGGCGATACGACGGTCACGACCACGACCGGCGAGCAGGGCACGGACGTGACCGTCTCGTTCGACGGGTACGACACGTCCGTCCTCCCCATCCACAATAAATTCAACGGCACACAGAATAAATGCAGCACGGATTACATGACGTCGGACTGCTCCACCATGCAGGTCGGAGCCATCCACACGGACGTGTTGCAGTTCATCACACCCACCAGCCGTGACGGCCGGACCGTGGCGCAATATTACGGGAACGTGGACCAGACGGCCAACATCACCATGGACGACATGGGATTGACGGCCACCGGCGTCAGCGGAGACCGTCTCGCCACGGCGGAAGACAATTCGAATCAGGCCTCCACCGGTGACGACCATGCGGGTTCGGCCATGACCGTCCGCATACCGGGCACGTACAGTACGCGCATCCGATACACGTGCTGGAACAACGAAGGCTCATGGAACGATGCGGGCACGAGCTGCGACTGGACGCAACCCGACTACGGCAACGGGTCAGACAGTCTCATACAGGGGTCGAAACTACGCCTCCAAATAGGCCACAACATCATCATCCAGTCCGAAGGCGACGCCGAAGTGATGGGCATGGGTTTGGTCAAACTCGACCCGAACAGCATCGAACCGGTGGACGACCATCCCGACACGCAGCCGACCATCCCCATGAACGTTTTCACGTGGGGCATGAGGGCAGCCAAACGGAGGAACGCAATCCCCTACTGGTACGCCGTCAAAAAAGACGGCACCAACTGGAAGGACTACAGGGAGCAGCGCGACACGAAAATCAGCGGCCTCGACTACTATCCGACCCTCAACGAGGCGAAACGGCATGGCAAGATAGTCGGCATGCTGTTCGAAGACCACAACACGGTGGACCCGACCGGCACGAGCTTCAACCGAACATTCACGCCCATCGTCTCCCTGCCCGCCCGCATCCTCGACACCGCGAGAATCGGCACGGTCACGCCCATCGTCGCCGACACCGCCTACTGGACGCGCAAGACCCTCGCCCGGACCGCGAACCTGAACGTGGACGCGCCGGACACGCAATGGCAGCAATGGTCCGACAATCTCACCACCCGCCTGCCCGAATACGCGAACGGCGTGAAACCCGACCTGACCTACAGCGGCGACACGTACCGGCCCGCCACGTTCGACGAAAACGGCGTCTATCAGGGCGGCGACACCGCCGACACCCTGAAAGGCGACAGCCTGTACGTGGCCGGCGAAACACCGCACATCGCCAAACAGGTCGAGCAGACCAACGAGGCCGGCAACGCTAAAACCGTCTACGATTTGGACAAGGAGCAGCGTGCGGTGGACTGGAAGCTCACCGCCACCGCCGACACGTCCACGACCACGGACGGCGGACAATACACGACCGACTACATCATCACCGACACGCTGCCCAAAGGCCTGACCTACGTGGACGGTTCCATGACGGTCGGCGGCCAATACTCGCAGCATACGCCCGACAAAGGCACGGTCACCGGCGGCACCCCCGTCACGCCGACGATCGTCGTGAACGAGAATGGCGCCACCACCATGACCATCAGGGTGAACGGGGCGCGCGCCGACTCCGGCACGCAGACCGTCATCCACTATTCCACCACCATCGGGGACGCGTCCGACCCCGACCATGACGTGAGGAACAACGATTCGTTCACAAACCATGCGACCATCCAGTCGAAACGCAACATGGCTCCCCCATTGGCTCCAAAGGCGCAGATAGCCGACATGACGGTTCGCGTGTCCCGCACGCGCGCGACCGCGCTGGCGACCCGCGCCGACCCGCTGCTGAACGACATCAACCGCCCGTTGGGATTCAGGAACATGCTGGGCAACTTCTCCAAGGATGAGAAGACCGACCCGTATGCGGTGGACGTCATGCCTTACACGGGCTTGAACCAGTCCAACTATCACGGCGACTACGTGATGGCCGGACTCACCGTCAAGGCGGGTGCGGGCGCAAGCATGAACGGCGTCAAAGTCTACTTCACGACCGACCAGAAATGGCGCAACGTGGACGCGACGAAGATAACCCGCGAACAGGTCACACAATGGACCGAAGCCACGGTGAATGCGACCACAGGCAAGGTGACCATCCCCGACGGCTACAGCAAGCCGGTGGCATGGGCGTTCACCTCGCCAAGCCTGCCCGCCAACGCCCGCTACGATTTCAGCCTGAGCATCAAACCTACAGGCAACAAGGCGGCCGACTCGTATGTGAACCGGTGGGCGGACGGCGACAACAAGGTGGACGCGGTCACGCAGGTCGTGGAACGCAAGGTCAACGGCGTCGCATGGTTCGACACCAATCATGACGGCATCCGACAGGATTCGGACCGGCTTCTCGCGGACGTGAACGTCACGCTGGTGGACGCGAACGGCAGGACAGTCACCAGTGTGGACGGCAAACCCTGCACCGCCACAACCGACAGGAACGGCCACTACGAAATCGGTTCCATTCCGGCAGGTTCCGGGTTCAAGCTCAGGTTCACGCCGAAAACCGGCACCGCTTGGCACGGGCAGAACGTCACCGTCAAGAACGCGAAGGACGCCAGCGAGGCGACCGACTCCGACAGCGACCGGGAGGACGATTCGCACGGCAACATGGTCGCCGGCGTCATCACGCTGAAACCGTTCCCCGCGTTGGACGAGATGACGTCCGCCGTGTACGAGGACCCGAACGAGGACCACGGCATGAGCGGCACGCTCATGCCCGCCACGCCCGCCACGTTCAAAGCGGTCAAGGTGCTGGACGGGCGTCCGAACGGCGCTTGGACCGACAGGGACAGGTACGTCGCGGACATCACCGCGTTGGACGGCGCGCCCGCGAACGCGGTGCCCGCGTCTATCACGTTCGCCGACAACAGGACGCAGACGCTCCAAATCAACTCCAACGCTTTCGCCAAGGAAGGCGTCTACCGGTATCAGGTCCGGGAACGCAGGGGCGACAACCCGGGCGTCGCCTACGACAGCCGCACTTGGATTCTGACCGTCACCGTCACGGACGATTTGACCACGTTCACCCGTCGCATCACCGCCAACACGACGTGCGACGGCGTCCAATCCGACGCCATCCAGTTCACGAACACGTACAAGGCGCAGCCGGTCAGCGTCCGATTCCGTGCGCGCAAGACCCTCGTGGACCCCGACCATACGGGCGTCCGACTGCAAGCCGGGCAATACGAGTTCACATGCGTCGAGGACAAGACAGGCGGTCAGGTCGGCACGGCGAAGACCAACGACCAGCGGGGCGACGTCCTGTTCGACGCCATCTCATACACGCGGCCGGGAACGTACGACTACACCATCCGGGAAACCCCCGGCGACAGGGGCGGCGTCACGTATGATGCCGCGAGACACCACGTGAGGGTCACCGTCACCGACAACGGCGAAGGCCAACTGTTGGCCGACGTGAAATACGACGGCGGGACCGCCATCCCCGAATTCACGAACACGTACCGGGCGCAGCCCGCCACGGACAATCCGACCGCGGTGAAGGCCGTCTCCGCGTCCGAAGGCAACCACTATAAGCTCAAGGGCGATGATTTCACGTTCACGCTCCACCGCGTGACCGCGCCCGACGGCGTCACGGCCGAAGCCGACCAGACGAAGACCAACGACGCCCGGGGCAACATCAGGTTCGACCAACTGTCGTTCCCGTTGCCCGGAACCTACGTGTACACCGTTTCGGAACGGGACGTCACCGTCCCCGGCGTCACCAAGGACGGCACCGTCACCACCATCACCTACACGGTCAAGGACGTCGACCATGCCGGACGGTTGAAGGTCGTCGATAAGACCATCACCCGTTCGGACGGCAAGACCGCGAACGGCATCCGATTCGACAACACGTACAATCCGCAGGGCGTCGGCTGCACGCTTGGCGGCGTGAAGACCATCATCAACGCGGATACGGCGACCAACCGCATCCCACGGGATGGCGAGTTCACGTTCGCACTCACCTCGCATGACGGTGCGCCGATGCCCGAGGGATCGAAGGACGGCGTGAAGACCGTCGCCAACACCGGCACCGGTTTCTCGTTCGGACGAATGGACTACGACAAGCCCGGAACCTACGTGTACACCGTCACCGAACAGGCCGGACGTGACCCGACCATCGGGTATTCCACCCAAGCCTATGACGTGACCGTCACCGTCACCGATCAAGGCGGCATGCTCTCGGCCTCTGTCGACCGTCAGGCCACGGACGTCCGATTCGACAACACGTACACGCCGACACCCGTTGACGTGACCGTGAAGGCGGACAAGCACCTGGCCGGACGTGATCTGAACGATGGCGAGTTCGCCGCCGAATTGAAGGATTCCGACGGCAACCTCCTCCAGACCAAACGGTTCGCCCGCGTTCCACGCGACGCGCAATCCGACAAGGCGACGGACGTCCGCGAAGGGGAAGGAACCCTCGAATTCGACAAGCTCACGTTCGACCGGGCCGGCGTGTACACGTACACCGTGACCGAACAGGACGGCGATCTGGGTGGCGTCACCTACGACAGGACCGTCCACACCGTCACCGTCACCGTCACCGAGGATGCGGACAGTCACACGTTGACCGCGAAGACCGAATACTCCACCGAAAACGGTTCCGAGGACGGCATCCGCTTCACTAACACGTACCAGCCGCAGAACGTGCTCGTGGAACTCACTGCACGCAAGCGTCTGACCGGACGCGGGCTGAAGGTCCACGAGTTCGAGTTCGAACTCGTGGACAGGGACGGCAAGGTCATCGACACCGAACGGAACGACAAGGACGGCGACATCCGGTTCAAGCCTCTCACCTACGGTCGTGACAACAACGGCATCGACGATTGCGGCGAACACCGGTACGTGATTCGGGAAAGGAACACCGGCGAGAAGAACGTCACCTACGACAGGACGGAACATCACGTGACCGTCACCGTGGGCGACGACCTGCAAGGCAATCTGACCGCCAAAGTCGAATACGACCCGACGGACGGGAAGACGAAGGATTCCAGCGCCACGCCGACCGACAAGGCCGACAGGATCAAGGGGGATGCCGTCGGGGACAAGCCGTCCACGACCCCCGGCATGGTCACCGTCACCGGAACCCGACCCGAGTTCACCAACTCCTACATTCCACCGGCGACCCCGGCCATCGTGAAGACGATTCGCCAACTCGCCAAGACCGGCGTATCCGCGCCCACCGTGGCGTTGGCCGCGTTCACGCTCTTGGGAGTGGGATTGATGCTGTTCCGCCGTCGCGGAAACCAAACCGAGACCGCGCGGCACAGGAAGTAAAGCCACGGTAGGCCAGTAGAAAGGCCGGGCAGGGGAGCTGATTCCCCGCCCGGCCTTTTCTTTTGCACCGGCTGCAAGGTGACGTCCTCCCTCTCGGCCGAAGCTGAACCGCACCCCGATTGTTGGACTGAAGAAATTCAGATTCGATGATCGGAGGTG